>Ga0247810_10000082_pt1 | contig 160712 bp, 127 predicted proteins | sample UWRJL119311C1_FD_179918 | JGI IMG/M metagenome (GOLD analysis project Ga0247810, IMG submission 179918) | Plant litter microbial communities from Arlington Agricultural Research Station in Wisconsin, United States - UWRJ-L119-311C-1 | ecosystem: Environmental > Terrestrial > Plant litter >...
CCTAGAATGGATATACAAGATATAAAAAATAGGTTCGGTATCATTGGTGGATCTCCCCTCTTAAACCGCGCTATAGATACCGCCAGACAAGTTGCACCAACAGACATGTCGGTCTTAATTACCGGGGAAAGTGGTAGCGGAAAGGAAGTATTTTCACATATCATCCACCAAATGAGCACCAGGAAACATGGAGCCTTCATTGCCGTAAACTGTGGTGCAATTCCAGAAGGAACAATAGACTCCGAATTATTTGGTCACGAAAAAGGCTCCTTCACCGGTGCCCATGAAGCCCGTAAAGGCTATTTCGAAGTAGCCAACGGAGGAACCATATTTTTAGATGAAGTAGCAGAACTACCTTTAGGTACACAAGCCCGCCTTTTGCGCATCCTAGAAAGTGGAGAATACCTTCGAGTAGGCTCCTCTAAAGTTCAAAAAACCGACGTAAGAATCATCGCCGCTACCAACGTAGACGTCTATAACAGAGTAAAGTCTGGAAAATTTCGTGAAGATTTATACTATCGTCTAAATACCGTTCCATTGCGAATTCCACCACTGCACGAACGTAAAGAAGATATCTACCTATTATTCCGCAAATTCGCAGCAGATTTTAGCGACAAATACCGTAGCCCTGGCATTCAGCTAGAACCAGAAGCCATACAGATGTTGAGCAATTACAGCTGGCCAGGAAATGTCAGACAGCTTAAGAACATTGCAGAGCAGATCTGTGTGTTAGAAAAAGACAGAAATGTAACTGCACAGGCACTCCTAAACTATATTCCAAATGAACAGCAAACTAGCAATTTGCCAATGGCGCTCAATGGAAATAGCAAAGAAGACTTCTCTGAAAGGGACATCTTGTATAAAGTGCTTTTCGATATGAAAAAAGACATGATGGAACTGAAGAAATTGGTAGCCGAAATTATCCAGAATGGAGGAAACACTTCACATATTGTTGCAGATAATCCGCAGTTCATTAATCAGTTATACCAAGAAGTAGAATTATCTAACCACATCGAACCTACTCTGACTATAAAACACCCTTCCCAAAGTGTGCCTACAGAATATAATTATGCGCATGATGCAGAAGAAGTTGAAGAATCTTTATCCCTAATAGACAAAGAATCTGACCTGATTAAAAAGGCCTTGAAAAAACACAAGGGCAAACGCAAGTTCGCAGCCCAAGAACTAGGTATCTCCGAACGCACCCTATACCGTAAAATCAAAGAACTAAACTTAAACTAAGCACCTTATTAATCCGAATGAAAAAAATTATAGTAATGCTTGCTGTTATCGCATTGAGCGGATGTGGTTATAAGTTCAATGGAGCCTCAACAGATGGAATTAAAACCGTTAATGTTCAGATCTTCGAAAATAATGCCCCATTGGTAGTTTCTTATCTGAGTAATCAATTTACAGAAGATCTGAAAGAAAGAATTCGTACCCAAAGTAGATTGAACTTGGTACAAGGCGATGCCGATGTTCGCTTTGAAGGTCGAATTACAGGCTATGATGTGAAACCAATTGCAATCCAAGACAATACAAACCCTGTTGCTGGTGCAAATAGGCTAACCATCACAGTTGCAGTAAAATATACCAATAACTCTGCATCCACACAAAGCAAGAGCTTTGAAGAAAGCTTTACTGCCTTTGAAGACTTCTCTTTAGCCGGACAAACCCTGCAATCTCAAGAACAACGCTTAATTAAACTGGTAAATGCCAAGCTTACCGAGAATATTTTTAACCGTGCTTTTGCACAATGGTAAAGAAATGGTAATTTCAATTGTTAACTTAGCGACATGGAGATAACTTTAGAAACGAAACAGCAACTGGCAGGCTTACTTGCAAAACCGGCAACGGTAACGCAGGCGGATTCTGCTATGTTGACAGCGTTGATTAAAACTTACCCATACTACCAGCCATTACATCTACTATTGGCTAAAGCAAACTTAAATGACAACAATAACAGTCATCTGGCAACCGCTGCACTGTATAATGGTGGAGGTTTACTACATAAAGTCGTTTATCAAGCTGAAAGTTTAGTCCCTAAGCCCATTAATTTGGTCGCAATCAAATCTGCAACAAACACCACAACAGAAGAGGCTGAACCAGTGCTGGAAAATCAAGTTGCAAATGAAGAGCCAACGGAAGTAGATTTTTCAAGCACAACATCTGTTGATCCAGATGAGCAAGAAATCTTCGATGAAATTGCAGAAATAGCAGCTGTACCAACAGCAGAAGCTAACCAACAAGAAGAAAAAACTGTAGAACAACCCGAAGAATCTAATCCTGATCAACAAACAGATAACCCAGCTGATGAACAGGAAACCTTCGACGAAATTACAGAAATAGCAGCTTTACCTCAAGCCGAAGCTAGCCAACAAAAAGAAAAAACTGCAGAACAACCTGAAGAATTAAACCCTGATCAACAAACTCAAAACCCAGCTGATGAACAGGAAACCTTCGACGAAATTACAGAAATAGCAGCTGTACCTCAAGCCGAAGCTAGCCAACAAAAAGAAAAAACTGCAGAACAACCTGAAGAATTTAACCCTGAACAACAAACTGATAACCCAGCAGATGAACAGGAAACCTTCGATGAAATTACAGAAATAGAAACCCTACCAACAGCCGAAGCTAACCTACAGGAAGAAAAAACTGCAGAACAACCTGAAGAATTTAACCCTGATCAACAAACTGATAACCCAGCAGATGAACAGGAAACCTTCGATGAAATTACAGAAATCACAACCCCACCAACAACAGATGTTGGCCAACAGAAAGAAGAAACAGATCAAATTGAAGAACTAAATCCTGATCTTCCAGCTGTCCAAGATATAGATGAAACAGCTAATCTTACCGAAAACGAGCATATAGATACAGAAAAACGTCAGCTAGACGATGAGGATGTATTCGATGAAATTGCAGAAGTAGACAGCTATATTTCAACTCCAGAAGCTGCTCAAACCGATGAGAAATTACAGTCCGAAAAACAATTATTATCTAATGAATTTGCAATAGAGAGCATTGTAGCGATGGATTTTTTCGCCTTTGAGAAAAGTAGTCGAAACAATCAAATATCACCAGCTGAAAACAAACCTCAAACTAACATTCCTCAACCTGAAGAATATAATTCCGAAGCTGAAGCTCAAACGATTAGCAAGTACGACGATGATAAACTACCTTATACCTTCCTGTGGTGGCTAGCAAAAACCAGAAAGGAACATGAGCAGATTTTCCAACCTTATGTCACTGCAAAAAGGAAAAACAATAGCATTTCAGGTGAATTGCAGCAACAATATATTGAACATATTTTTCACCTGCAAACCCCTTTTAATACCCAAGATGAAACAAATAGAGGTCCATTAAACAGACAGATCTCACACAAAGGGAACGAAATTATAGAAACGTTCATCAAAAATGAACCACAAATTAGAGTTCCAAAACCCGATCAGATCAATAATGAGAACAAGGCAAAAAAAAGTGCGGAAGATAATTACGACTTAGTTTCAGAAACCCTGGCCTCAATTTATATCGAGCAGACGCTTTATCACAAAGCTATAGATACTTATGAAAAATTAAGTTTGAAGTTTCCAGAAAAAAGCCGTTACTTTGCCGACCTTATTCAATCTTTAGAAAAGAAAATTTAACAACATCATACACCATGGTAACTTTTTTAGTCATTTTATTAATTATTTTTTGCGTTGCACTAGGTTTATTTGTACTAATACAAAATCCTAAGGGCGGAGGTTTAGCTACTGGCGGTTCTGGCAGTAACATGTTTGGCGTACAACGCACAGGCGATGTATTGGAAAAAGGAACCTGGGTATTGTTAACCCTAATCGTAGTTGCATCTTTAGCAATAACAACTCTTGGAAAATCAGGCGGCGGCAACTCAAACGGCGGAGAATCTAAAATCGATGCCCAAGTACAAAAAACTGCTGCTCCATCACCAATTGGTGGCAATGTTCCTGCAAAATCTACTTCTCCGATCCCAAAACCGGCAGATACTGCAAAATAGATCTAATTAAAAACATTCATAAAAACTCCTGATCAACCTCAGGAGTTTTTTTATGCAATAAACTTTCGGCTTTAAACTTTAGCCTATTGACCATTAACCCAATGAACAAACGAACCATTGAACAAGTGAACAAATAACACTTTCAACGAAGGATGAACGTAAGATGAACGAAGGATGAACGTAGGATGAACGAAGGATGGACGAAGGATGACTGGAGATACATTACGGCAATACTAGACTTACCATACAGCCCTAAGCTTTAATCATGCATCTCCAAAGGCATCCCAACAATGAACTATGAACTGCTTTTAGCCCTAACCATCCAAACCAACTATTAACCATTGTCCATCAGCTATTACCCATCAACCTAAGCATCCTGCTATATCCACCCAAACCATGAACTACCATGAACCGCTCTTAGCCCTAACCATCCAAGCCATTAGCTATCGACCATTGACCATCAGCTATTACCCATCAACAAGCATCCTGCTATATCCACCCAAACCATGAACTACCATGAACTGCTCTTAGCCCTAACCATCCAAGCCATTAGCTATCGACCATTGACCATCAGCTATTACCTATCAACCTAAGCATCCTGCTATATCCACCCAAACCATGAACTATCAACCATGAACCGCTCTTAGCCCAACCAATCCAAACCATTAGCTATCGACCATTGACCATCAGCTATTACCCATCAACCTAAGCATCCTGCTATATCCACCCAAACCATGAACTACCATGAACCGCTCTTAGCCCTAACCATCCAAGCCATTAGCTATCGACCATTGTCCATCAGCTATTACCCATCAACCTAAGCATCCTGCTATATCCACCCAAACCATCAACCATCAACTATGAACCATGAACCAGCTTTTAGCCTAACCATCCAAGCCATCAGCTATCGACCATTGTCCATCAACCTAAGCATCCTGCTATATCCACCCAAACCATGAACTATCAACCATGAACCATGAACCAGCTTTTAGCCTAACCATCCAGACCATGAACCATGAACCATGAACCGCTTTAAGCCCCTGGCTCTTTCTGCCAGACTGACACTCCCAAAATACCTATCAATTCTATAAACTGACAGCAAATGCAAATTTGACAAGTAAAATATTCTTGGCACAAAAACTGTTTAAACCTTTTAACCGTATTCATATACGAATTCAATCCAATTATAAAAACTAATAAAATAAAAGTATTTATGGCTTTAAACTTTAAACCTAATGCAGACAGAGTAGTTGTTGAAGCTGCAGCTGCAGAAGAAAAAACAGCTTCAGGTATTTATATCCCTGATACCGCTAAAGAAAAACCACAACAAGGTGTTGTAGTTGCTGTTGGACCAGGAAAATATGCTGATCAAACTGGTAACCTAATCCCTTTAAGCGTTAAAGTTGGTGATCAAGTTTTATACAGCAAATATGGTGGCACAGAAATTACCATAGAAGGTACTGAATATTTAATCATGAGAGACTCTGATATCCTCGGAACTCTTTAGTTGTAAAGTTGCAACGTTAAATGTTGTAATGTTAGCGCAAAATCATTAACCGTTGGACAAGAAACATTTCAACTTTCCAACATTAAAACATTCAAATAATAGCAATAATGGCAAAACAAGTAAAATATAATGTTGAAGCACGCGACGCCCTGAAAAAAGGTGTTGATATTTTAGCAAATGCAGTAAAAGTTACCTTAGGTCCTAAAGGTCGTAACGTAATCATCGATAAAAAATTCGGTTCTCCAGCGATCACTAAAGATGGTGTAACCGTTGCTAAAGAAATTGAATTAAAAGACCCTATCGAAAATATGGGCGCTCAAATGGTAAAAGAAGTAGCCTCTAAAACCGCAGATATCGCTGGTGATGGAACTACAACTGCAACCGTTTTAGCTCAGGCAATCGTAACTGCAGGTATCAAAAACGTAGCTGCTGGTGCAAACCCAATGGATTTGAAACGTGGTATCGATAAAGCCGTTGCCGCAGTAGTTGCAAACCTAAAAGAGCAATCACAAACTGTAGGTGAAGACAACAACAAAATAAAACAAGTTGCTTCAATCTCAGCTAACAACGACGATGTAATTGGTTCTCTAATTGCAGAAGCAATGAGCAAAGTTGGTAAAGATGGTGTAATCACTGTAGAAGAAGCAAAAGGTACAGAAACTGAAGTAAAAACAGTAGAAGGTATGCAATTCGATCGTGGTTACTTATCTCCATATTTTGTAACCAACGCTGATAAAATGGAAGCTGAATTAGAAAATCCTTTCATCTTAATCTACGATAAAAAAATAAGCAACATGAAAGAATTGTTGCCTGTTTTAGAAAAAACTGTTCAAACTGGTAAACCATTAGTAATCATCTCTGAAGATTTAGATGGTGAAGCCTTAGCTACATTAGTAGTAAACAAGATCCGTGGCTCTCTAAAAGTTGTAGCAGTTAAAGCACCAGGCTTCGGCGATAGAAGAAAAGCAATGTTAGAAGACATCGCTATCCTAACTGGTGGTATCGTAATCTCTGAAGAAAGAGGCTACAAATTAGAAAACGCTGACTTAACCTATTTAGGCTCTGCAGAAAAAGTTGTTGTTGATAAAGACAATACAACCGTAATCAATGGTGCTGGTCAATCTGACGATATCAAATCAAGAGTTAGCCAAATTAAAGCACAAATCGAAACTACTACTTCAGATTACGATAAAGAAAAATTACAAGAACGTTTAGCGAAACTTTCTGGTGGTGTTGCCGTACTTTATGTTGGTGCTGCTAGTGAAGTAGAGATGAAAGAGAAAAAAGACCGTGTTGATGATGCTTTACACGCAACTCGCGCAGCAGTTGAAGAAGGTATCGTAGCAGGCGGTGGTGTAGCATTCATTCGTGCAGTTGAAGCCTTAGCTAACCTAAAAGGATCAAATGACGATGAAAATACAGGTATCCAAATCATTCGTCGTGCTATCGAAGAGCCATTACGTCAAATCTGCGAAAATGCAGGTATCGAAGGTTCTATCGTAGTTCAAAAAGTAAAAGAAGGTACAGCAGACTTCGGTTACAATGCACGTACCGATGTTTATGAGAACTTAATCGGCGCAGGTGTTATCGACCCTACTAAAGTTAGTCGCGTAGCCCTAGAAAATGCAGCATCAATTGCAGCCATGTTATTAACAACAGAAGTTGTTTTAGCTGATGAACCAGAAGAAGCTGGCGCAGCTGGCGGTCACCCACCAATGGGCGGCGGCGGTATGGGCGGAATGATGTAATATTCTCGGTACAAAAAAATAAATACAAATCCCTTGAAACTAAACTTTCAAGGGATTTGTTATTTATATGTAAATATATTTAACTATAATAGCAGATATTAAAGTATATTTATATACCCTATTATACACTTATCGTGAAACTATTTCGTTTATTTTTATTAGGCGTATACTGTTCTCTTGCTTTTCCTGCATTAGCTCAAATTAATATAGCCTCAGTAGACCCTGGGCCATATACTCCAGGCAGCACAATAGCCACTATATTCGCTATCGATCCCGCATCTTGTATTGCCAAGGATAACGTCTTTCAACTTTATCTTTCAGATGCCTCCGGTAATTTCGGGGCAGAAATACCAATCGGAAGTTATAATGGCTTTTATAGTACTTTCGTCAATGGAATTATTCCAACAACAACCACACCAGGTACGGGTTACCGCCTGAGAATTAAATCAACAAATCCCTCTTTAACATCAGCTCCCTCAAATCCCTTTACAATTGTCGCCGGCGCAGCATTAGAAGCTAAAATCAATTCTGCAACAATTAATTCCGCATATCCAGATGCTTTTGGATTATGTACAGGGAGAAATAATCAAAATTTTGCATTCTCCAATGTTTCTACCCAAGGAAGTACGGTTTCATCCATCCTAAAAAATGAAATCACAGGAGCAACAAGCTTGCCGATAATTTTTGATGTCCAAAATAAACAGTTTACTGCAGAGCTCGCACATTATACCATCATCACCAGAGCGGTAAAAGACGGAACAGTTTCAACAAAGGCAAATTTCCTAATTAACAACGACGTTAAAAATGCATTTCGTACCGGAAATAATGATGTTAAATGTTTGCCAGGAGCTCCTCTCATGTTTAGCGTTGATGTGTCCAGAGACGGGATCGGCAATAACTTCCCCGGAAACACATATGTATTAAATTGGGGCGATGGTAATATAGACACTTACACCCTTTGTGATATCGTCAAAGCTGGTCAAACCGTACAGCACAGCTACGCCGAATCATCCTGCGGAAAACTCGTAGACCTAAACGGCATTCGAGAATACAATGTCTTTGCCATCAATATTACCATAGAAAGTCCCTTCTGCGGAAGAGTGGGAGCACCTTTGTCAACAACCGCACGAGTGGGAACAGGTCCCGAAAATAGATTAGAAGCCCCTAAGATCAGTTGTGTTGGCACAGAGGTTACAGTTAAAAACGTATCCCGCCTTGGAGAAAACCCACGTACAACTGCAGATGGTTGCGAACCTAATAGAGTTACCTATAACTGGTTTGTAGACGGGAATCTAGAATATGCTAACATGCCGCTGAGCTTTAATTTAAAGTATACATTTACCACAAATGGCCAACATACTGTTAGAATTGTTTCGATGACAGATGGCCCTTGTAATGACGACGATGAGACCGTTACAATATGTATTCAAAATCCTCCACAGCCTAGTTTTACTTTTGGTAATGTAACAACCTTCTGTGAACCGAAACCAGCATTCAAAGTCACAAATACCTCAATCATCGATAATACTTGTGATCAAATAGACCCTGCAATCGTATACAACTGGACAGTTACCCCTGCAGTAACTTTTGCAAATGGAACCACGGCCAACAGTCCTGCACCAGAATTTGATTTTATAAATGCAGGAATCTATACGGTAATGCTTGAAATTTCTACTCCATCTTGTGGAATGGTACAATCAGCAACGCAAACAATTATTGTAAACGCAGTTCCTACAGTAACCTTATCGCCCGACGCCCCATTATGTAACCTCAGCACTTATGATTTTAATCCAACCACACTAGGCCCAACAAAAACCATATTAGAGGGAACCTTTAAAGATGAACCTACGACCTATACCTGGACCGTTAGCGGCGGAAATTTCAACTTCACCAACAATACCAATAAGAATTCGAAATATCCTCAAATAGAATTTTTAGAATATAAAACCTATACCATAAAAGTTGTGCATACCAATAGCTGTGGTACCGCTGAAGACACGCAGGTATTATCCTTTTCGACAGCTCCGGTGGTAGATGCTGGCACTTATGCAGCCATTTGTTTTGATGCACCAACCATTCAGCTAGATGGTAAAATCACAGGCTCATCCGGAAGTGTAACTGGCTTTAAATGGGTTGGCTCAGGAACCTTTCTACCAAATGTCAATACACTAAATGCAACCTATGCACCAACACCTGCAGAAAGGGCTGCAGGTTCAGCTAACATACGGCTTGTAGTGAGCACCAATTTGCCGCAGCCATGTAATGAAATTCCATCTGCTACTACCATCAATATTTTTCCTGAAGTGACGGTAAACAGCCCATCTACAAAATCAATATGTACGGGCACTAACGTTAATTATACACCAACTTCAACTACTACTGGAGCAACATTTACCTGGCAATTAAAATCAGCCACTGCCAACGCTACCGGCTACACAACCAGTGGAACTGGCCCAATTACAGACGTCATTACCAATACAGATCCTACTGTAAATGCCACCGTTATCTATACCATAACCCCAACCGGAAATAGTTGTACCGGCGTTCCATTTGATTTAACAATTACCATTACCCCAAACCCCATCTTAACACTCTCTGGTGATCAAACCATCTGTAGCGAGCAAAGTGCTGCGATTACCTTGACCTCAAACTTACCAAAAACACTATACACTTGGACAAGTACCGCAACTGGTGGCGTTAGTGGTGCTACATCAAATGATACACCTATCGAAATAACGGTATTAAATGAGCAACTGATCAACAATGGAACAGCAACAGGCACCGTAGTTTACACCATCACACCGATTTCCGAAAACGGATGCCCAGGAAATCCGAAAACCGTAACCATCACTGTCGAACCGCAACCATCAACACCGATCGCTGGTGCCGATGAGAGTATTTGCGATGTAACTACATACACATTGAAAGGGAATCAGCCAGCTGTTGGTACAGGAAAATGGACTCATGTGACATCGTTTCCTGGCGTTACTTTTTCAGATGATACGCAACCTGACGCAATCGTTTCTGGTTTGCAGCCCAATAATACCTATATCTTTAGATGGACAATTAGCGCAGCTACCAACTGCAATCCGAAAGCTGATGAGGTTTCAATCATCGTTAGTCCAATTTCAGTGGGCGGTGCTACTGCCGGCGATCGAACAGTTTGTTCTGGCAATAACAGTGGACAAATTACCTTAACTGGTAACATCGGCACTATTATAAGATGGGAAAGTACGTTCGACAATGGAAATTCATGGTTGCCCATCCAAGAAACCACACCAAGTATAAGTTATGGCAATTTGACAATAACAACTCAGTACAGGGCAATTATCCAAAGTGGAAGCTGTGCCGAAGCTTCATCCAGTATCACCACTATTACCGTAGTAGCCCCTACAACAATTGCAAAGGCAGATGCAGATCAAGCGCTTTGTAATGCCACTTCAACCACCATTAGCGCTAATGCCCCTGGCACAGACGTAGGTACCTGGAGCCTAAAATCAGGTCAAACTGGTGTAACGATTGTCAATCCATCATCTCCAAGTACAACGGTAACAGGTCTTGTTGGCGGTCAGACTTACGAGTTTATCTGGACAATTACAGGTCAAAGCCCATGCGGTCCAACAGAAGACAATTTGATTGTAACTAATCTGGCCGCAATTTCAACCAATACCATTGCCGTTACACCAACTGTTTATTGCAGCGGACAAGCCATTACAGTTTCAGGGAGCACACCAACAGGTGGAAGTGGAACTTATGCCTACACCTGGGAAAGTAGTCCAAACGGAAACGCTCCATGGACGACAATAGCAAGCCAAAATGGCCAAGATTTATCAATAACAGTAAATTCTGCGATCTCCTTCCGTAGAATTACAACCAGTGGTACATGTGCTTCGATCAGCAATGTAGTTAACATCGCTGTTCTTCCACCGATAGCCAATAATACCATTTCAGCCGCCCAACAAATTTGTGAAGGTATCGCCCCTACTCAATTTACAGGCAGCAATCCAACCGGTGGAGACGGGACAAACTACACCTTCAGTTGGGAACAGAGTAGCGATGAGATCAATTGGACCGTTATTGCAGGCGCAAATGCTTCAAATTATCAAGCCGGCATACTGCTACAAACCACCTTTTACCGTAGAACCGTAACAACGGCAACATGTACTGGAGCTCAGAACAACATCAGCAACACCATAAAAATTACCGTAAATCCTAAACCAAAAGCCGTTATCAATGCAGTAAGAACTGAAGGCTGTGCCCCATTTGTAATTGATGCTAGCGTGGTAAGTGCAACATCATTTCCAGAAAATTCAACTTACACCTGGTATGCAGATGATGTAATTATAGGTACTGACAGAAATTTCCCTACTCCAGGCGTAACCCTTAATCTCCCACAGCAAAGTGTTGTAATTAAACTCGTTGTAACCAGTGCTTTTGGATGCGAATCGGCCACCGCAACACAAACATTCAGAACTGTACAAAGCATAGAAGCCAAATTCACAGCTTCACCTACAACAGTATGTGGCACCGCACCCATCACCTTTAAAAATACAACCGCCACCTTAACAGGGGTAACTTTTGAATGGTTCATTGACGGCCAATCTGTCTCTACTGCAACAGATCTTCCAACTAGGGCTTTCGCCGTTGATCCGAACGGTGCAGACAAAACATATAACGTCATGCTAAGGGTTTATAGTGATTGTGGTTCCGATGATTCGGAAATTGTTCCAATCATTGTAAAAGCTGTTCCACCACAACCCTCATTAAGACCTTCTCGCACATCGGGATGTTCCATCCTGGAAGTAACTTTCGATATCTTATCTACAGCAGGGTCTAGCAACAGTTACATCGTTAATTTTGGCGACGGTACCGGAGATCAGACCTTTAACTTTGGCCAACCTATAGTTCATAGGTTTGAGAATACAGGTGTCGATTCTAAAGATTATTCCGTAATGGTTACCGCTACAAATACTTGTGGCAGCGTACCCAGCATACCATTTAACATTAGGGTATTCCCAGCTCAAATACAAGCCGCCTTTTTCTTGGGAGGATCCCAGCGTTCACAAGTTTGTGTAGGAGAAGAAGTTGTTTTCACCAACAATACCAAAGGTGCAGAATCTTACCTATATGACTTTGGTGATGGCAGGGGACCAATACCATACCCAGCCACTGGCCTCACCGACTATGTACGCCATGTTTTTACAGCCCCAGGACCATACAATGTAACTATGATTGCCATTAACAGTTGTCCATCGCAATCAGCACCAATCACTATACCAATCACCGTAATCGAAACTCCGGTTGCTAAGTTTAGTGCGGAGGCACTATCTGGATGTAGCGGATTTGAAGTACAATTTAGAAATACCAGTACCGGCGCAACAAGTTACGAATGGAACTTTGGAGATGGTAGTCCTACCTCATCAGCATTTGAACCTAAACACCCATATAGTGGGGCAGCAGGTAGTTACACAGTTACTTTAACCGCAAAAAATGGCTTAGGTTGCCCAGGCACCGAGACAAAAGTTAATTACATTACCATCGCTCCAAAACCATCAGCAGAATTTCAGGTATTACCAGGAAATGTGATTGGTGTTCCAAATTATACTTTTAACTTCAGTGACCTAGATCGCACAACAAGCCCAGGGAAATCATATCACTGGGATTTTGGTGATGGAGAGGAATCATCCGCTAAAAATCCTTCTCACACCTACTCAGATGTCGGAACATACCGTGTTACCTTCACCGTAACCAATGAGTTTGGCTGTGAAACTGCAAGTATCCCTCAAACAGTACAAATTATAGGCGTACCAGGTTATCTTTACTTACCAAACTCTTTCATCCCCGGAGGTACAAATGTACCGCTCCAAACATTCACCGCAATAGGTACTGGCATTGTGTCATGGAGAATGACCGTATTTAACAAATGGGGCCAGGTATTATGGGAAACAACCAAGTTAAATGACGGAAAACCAATTGAAGGTTGGGATGGAACATTTAAGGGAGTAGCACAACCGCAAGGAATTTATTTTTGGAAAATAGATGTACAATTTATAAATGGCACAGAGTGGAAAGGTGTGTCCTATGACAAATCACCACCGAAAAGAACCGGAGAAATTTATTTAATACGATAATAAACGGGTTATGATTAATTCATAAATACAACAATCATAACAGCTCCTTCTTGAATATTTAAAACATTGTAAACAAAAAGATGAAAAGGATTTATATAGCAATACTTGGATTATTTATCGGTTTTGGGAATACTAGGGCCCAAGATCATTTATATTCCCAATTTTTTAATGCCCCGATTTACTTAAATCCATCTTTAACTGGCCAATTTGATGGCGATTTAAGAGTAAACATGATTTACAGAAACCAATGGAGCGCACTAGGTGGAGATCTTTCCTATATCAATGCCTCAGTTGACGTTGCCGTTCCGCAATTGTCAGGAGGTATAGGTTTATCTTTTAACAGAAGTAGTGAAGGAACTGCATATTTAACCAAAAACAATGTGGCAGCAACTTATTCTTACAGTGTTGGCGGAGATGAATTCCTAGCTTCTTTTGGCCTTCAGGCTGGATTTACGAACAGAGGGATTGATTGGAGCAAATTGGTATTCAGTGATCAAATTGATAGAAGATTAGGTTATATCCCAGGGAGCATTTCAACCGCTGATCTCCCAGAAGTATCCAACAAATTTTTCTTCGACCCCGCTCTTGGTGTAAATTTTGTATATCGCAATGCGATGTTAGGTGCTGCAATATACCACATTAACAGACCTGACGAATCTTTTAGCGGTACCCAATCCAGATTGCCAGCTCGGATTTCAATAAACGCCAGTTTTAAAATGCCTTTGAGCTACAATAACTACGGTTATGATGATGAAGATGGAGCCTATCTAATCCCATCAGTTGTTTACTATAAACAAGGAAATGTAAGTTCAATCAGTGCAGGAGCACAATTTAAATACAAAGGTTTTAATACCGGGGTTTGGTACCGCACAAACCAAGAAGGTGGATCTGATGCTATAGTAGTCTCACTTATTTTTGATTTCTTCCTGAATAGAAGGGATAGTGAGAAAATGAGAGTTGGACTGAGCCATGATGCAACCACTTCTAAAATTAACTATGGCAATACCAATGGTACCACAGAAGCAAGTATTGGTTATGAAAAATATTGGCCAAATAGTACACGCCTTAAAAAGTACAATGGCTTAAGGTGCTCTAGTTTTTACTAAATGAACTGTTGATATAATACATACTGCTATTGACAATTCATGAAGGTCTTATAACCGCCTCACCATTGACCATTTCCAAAGGGCATTGTCGTCAAGGTAAGGGAAGTTACGTTTTTGCGAGCTTTTCGCGAAGATAACCGATCCCGCAACAGCGGAGGAGCTCATGAACACCATTGAGAAAATAGAAATAGGTGAATAATCTCCTTGCTGCTATAAGCGTCAAAACCGGCAAGAAGACTGCTTCGTGCCTCGCAGAAACGAGGAAGTTATGGACAGAAAAGCTTAAATAATGACATTGCCAAGGGATGCCCTTGGCACAGCTATTGACCATTAGCCCATCATTAGCATTCATCTTAAATCTAACTCACATACAACACGTACTGCTATTGACACAATTCATGAATGTCTTATAGCCGCCTCACCCATTGACCATCAGCTATTGACCATTAGCCCTCATCACGTTAAATCAACAGGCATGCTTGATTTCGTTATTTTTAAAACCTTTTCACACTTCATTCGATTATCTCAATACTAAATTTTAAATTAGCAATATCCAACTTGCAGTATTTTATGGTTCAAGATTTATTTGATGGCAGTCACTTCATTACCCAAACAGAAGTGAACAAATTTTTATTGGCAACTTTGCTCTGCGGATTAATTGGTTTGGAACGTGAATTTAGAGGTAAACAAGCTGGCTTAAAAACCATGATCATGATTGGCCTCGGCGCTACACTGTTCACAATTTTATCCATCAAAATTGGAGCTACAAGTCAAGATCGTATTGCTTCAAATATCGTAACTGGAATAGGCTTTTTAGGTGCTGGTGTAATCTTCAAAGAAGATAATCAAGTAAAGGGACTAACTACTGCCTGCGTGATCTGGATTGTTGCCGCAATCGGAATGGCTGTAGGAGCTGGCTTTTACGAACAGGGAATTGGCGTAACCATTGTAGTGCTACTAGCACTCTTAATCTTCCCTTTTGTGGAGAACTTTGTTGATCGTCGTTATACAAAAAGGGTGTATCGAATTGTGAAAAAATATGAAGATGAAAGTTTAGATACCTACGAAGAATATATCAGAATCTCCAAGTTAAGATTGCACCGCGGCAAACAACAACTCTCAAATGGAATTATTAGTGGAACCTGGACAGCCGTTGGAAGTCCCAAAAACCACCAAAGATTTGTTGACAGGATGTTAAGGGATAAAAAGATCATTGCATTTGATTTTTAAAGCTCAAACAACAATAATTAAACTTATAAAAATCAACAAAAAGCCATCTCTAACGCATTAAAGAATAACTTTTCATTGATTTCTAATGACCTAACATTGGTACGATATAGTATCTCCTTAAATTAGGAGAAAAGCATATTGCTATAACTGAGCGATACTAGAATAATAGTCTCCAAAAAACACATAAGCCAACAATAGAAACAAGAAATACTGAATGAAGGGAGCTCAAAAGCCCCCAAACGTCCAGCTAACCATCCAAGCCATCAACTATGATCCATCAACCATTAGCCAACATAACGCCCTCCCATAAACGCCTTGTAAACATCCATCCTATTGACCATCGGCTATTGACCATTAGCCCCAGAATCACATCATTTTAACTAATACTAGCCAAAACATCCATCCTATCCCCAAATAACTCATGCGCTTTAAGTTGTAACAATCCAACTTTCTCATTCAACAAAGTGATGAGTTCTAGGTCAATTCTATAACTGAGATTGTATCTTGATTTGACATAAGCTTCCTCTAAAACCTGTAAATATTCTAACTCCACATCTTCATTTAAAGAGAAAACACCAATAATTTCTGGCGCAAACCGCTTAAGATGTTTACGCAGTACACCAGGAGAGTGACATTTTACCTCCTTGCCCCTCAAAACATTTAATAAACAGCGATAAGTTAATTCGCAAGCTTGATGCAACATAAAAATGGCCATCTCATTTTCTCCTTGATCAAAATAGTTTTGGGCTCCTTTGTAAAAACTTGTAGCTTTCTCCATTCCACTTTTAAACAGACATTGCGCCATTGCCTTTGCCGCTTGAAATACCTCAGCATCAACTGGAGCAAAGAGTTCATCGGTACTCTTTCTGTAAACAATATGCTGTTTTATGCATGCTGTAGCATAAAAAATATGCCCATTACTAATCAAGGTATTTAACAAACCGTAATTATGCACAGTACAAGTTCCTTTTTGATAACCTAACAAGGCCAAGTCTATAATGCTCTCAAATTCATTATAAGCTGTTGTACAGCTTTTTTCTAGTACAACGATTAGATCTAGTTCATCTTTAGATTTGCTTAAGTTATAGATGAGCCCAACAGGAATTGCCTGTTTAATTAAATTAACAACCCCCTCAACAGAGACTAAGGTTCTTTCTGTAAAAGAGGGTGTAATAAAACAAATAGGTTGCTGAAAAGCCAAATATTTTAGGCTGTCAACCATCCGCATTAAATCCTTATAAAAAATTACATCTTCAGCTATTGTTGCGGTTGCTGTTGGCTCAGCTATTGACATTTTAGCCTTAAAAAAACTACAAATCTTTTCTTGAATTAGAGAAGGCGAATAATTTTCAAAAAACTGAGGAATATAATTTTCATCACCACTAAAATGCTCTACTGGCGAAAGTGTTAAACTTTTCATAGACTGTATTGAGGTTAATGATTAGACAAATTTCGGATCTAGCGTTTTGCCTTGAATTTCATCAAGCAAATCTGTTAGCCAATAAAAATCAGAAAGTAATTCCTCAAAATCAGTTGGCAAGCCATTGAGATTATAGAAAAGATAATCTATCAACATCTTTCTCAACCCCCTATTTAAACGATCTGCAGGAACCACCGTTAAAAACTTCTTGAACTCAGCCAGAACATGTGACGGAATCTCTTCATCACTTTCAATTCCAACCACCTCCTTTTGTATTATTGGTGATGTTTTATCCACAATATTTGTTTTCAAATTCCTTTGGTATATTAACCAACTACACTCTATTAAAATGCATAAATTATTATAGAAGGTTTCAGCCAAAATGCTGTCATCAATAACTACATTCGGACTTAAACCAATGTTTAGCCATTCATAAAGTTGTTCATGATAACTTTGAAGTGTAAAATATTCAAACACTTTTTCAAGACCTAGAAAAGGATCAATCATTTCTGAAGTATTTAAATGTTTCACATAGAAGTCAAAGTTTAAACATTCATGATTAAGATATTTCTCCTGCTCTTTCTCAGACAAGTTTTTAATCAAGTTAACTTGTTCATTTCCAGTTTCACGAAGCAAATAAATAGCATTTACCAGATTGCAAATCATTTTGTGATCATACAATGGATTGCTTTGTGTGTTGATTTCAAAATATCCATTGCTTACCACTACTTCGTGCCACTGCTTTAACTTCTTCAAATGGGCTTGCAAATCATGATAATCGAAAAAAGCATTTAGCGTTTCCAATGGATTTTCGATCCGGTCATAAATGTAACTGTGCAGACAAATCTTGTCCACCAAATTGGGGTTTTGTACGTTAATCATAAGTTAAAAATTTAAGGTAGATAAATGTATATTTCTATCTGGGTGAACCGCTCTTGAAGGTAAATTTGGGATTTATTTGCCTTTGTTATTTTTTAATTACATTTAGAAATACACTACAATCATATACACAATTAAGGAGTAAATCAATTAAACATATCAACATTTTACACACCATGAGCAAAGTATTAGATAAAAGCTTGATTTTAAACAGAATAAAAGCACATTATAAATTCAAAACAGACACGGATTTTGCTAATTTTTTGGGCATCGCAAGCAACACATTAGGAAATTGGCACAGTAGGAACACAATGAACTTCGACAGAGTATTCACAAAATGTGAAGAACTCAACCCTAATTGGATCATCAATGGAGTAGGTCGCCCTAATAAAGACTATGATAACTTACAAGAAAATATAGTGAGTGAAGTGGGAGATGTAGACCAAGATTATAGGCTTAAAAACTTTGGAAAAGAAACAGAGCGACTTACTAAATTAGCATCGTTGCAGGAAGAAACAATTGCCGCACAAGCCAAAACAATAGCAGTGATGGAAAAGCTGATTGAAAGGGACTCCTCCCTTCATGCTAAATAAAATAACTTCAGATTGACTATATAGAAATTATCTATATCACAGAAACCCCACTATAAGCCCGCTCTAAAAGACTTATAACTTAAAAACCAATCCGTGTCTCAAGCTTTTCGCTTCGGCAGGCAAGTCAACCGCTATGTCAGCACCTACCCTCTTCCATTTTAAAGTTCCTTTAACACCCAATAAAGAAAGTTTTGTTGGCATTTTAGGGGATGACTTGATCATGATTTTAGATGGCAACACTTGCTTTTCATCAACTAAATACACCGCATAAACACTTCCATTTTTACTTTCGGTAAAACAAACCTGTCCACTTTTATACGGAGCTATAGGTTTCGTAGCATAGATCGCCTCCTTGTTAATCCCCATCCAATTGCCAATCTCTGTTAAGCGTTGTAACACTGGTTCTGGAAAGGTCCCATCCGGTTTCGGACCAACATCCAATAAAAGGTTTCCACCTTTAGCTACGATGTCTAAAAGTAAATGAATTAAGGTGTTGGTACTTTTATAATTATCGTTTGGCACATAGCCCCATGCATCACCTATGGTCATGCAGGTCTCCCATGGGTAATTTAAAGGCTTCTCAGGCACTTTTTGCTCTGGGGTTTGGTAGTTTTCGTATTCGCCATGCACAGTCCTGTCTACCATGATTAAACCAGGTTGTTTTGCTCTTGCCATTTTTGCGATATTTGGCATATCTATGTCCTGATCCCAAGCAGGAATTGGTGCACCCCAAGAAATTACTTCCGCATTTACTGTTGCTTTAGGCCTAACCCACCCCCCATCAAGCCATAAAATATCTACGCTACCATAATCGCTCATCAGTTCTTCAATCTGATTATACGTAAATTGTTTAAACTGTTGCCAGCGTTGCGGATGTAATCGGATATCATAATTATTATTACGATCTGGAGTAGCGTATCGTGGCCACCAATAAAATTCACTGTGCCAATCGGGTTTTGAAAAATAAGCCCCGATCATAAAGCCTTCTTTTCTGAAAGCCGTAAATATCTCTTTCGTTATATTCGATTGTGGATTTGTAGCAAAAGGCACATCAGATGCGGTTATTTTATAGTCTGATTGTTTGGTATCGAACATAGCAAAACCATCATGGTGTTTTGTTGTAAAAACTACATATTGCATTCCTGCTTTTTTAGCATAGCTAGCCCAAATGGTAGGATCAAATTTTACTGGATTAAATTGCTTATTGAGATTGAAATACCACTTTTTATAGTCGTCATAGTTTTTTGTGCTATCACGGGGGATCCACGATGCATCTTCAGAATTGATGCTCCAAGATTCGACTATACCTGGAACACTATAAACTCCCCAGTGCATAAAAAGACCGAATTTCTTGTCGCTCCATTGTGCTAATTTCTCCCTCACTTTTAAATCGGCAGGTGCCTGATAATTTTGTGCGATGGTATTAGCATAACTGGCAACTAACAGTAAAATAACGATGCCTCTTTTGATCATCTTACATCAAATTTAATAGGAATATTATATTTAACCCTAACCGGAACACCTCTTTGAAAACCTGGGATCCAATTTGGTGAAGCCAATACTACCCGTAATGCTTCTGTATCAATTGATGGATAAACTGATCTCACAATTTTCGCATCCGTAATCCTGCCATCTTTTTCTACCACAAAACTTACAACCACATTTCCACTAATATTATTCGCAAAAGCATACCTCGGATATTTTACTGATCTTCCTAGAAGTTTATAAAATTCGTTGACACCACCTTTAAATTGAGGCGCTTTCTCAAGCACAGTGTATTCGTAAACCTTCTCCCCAACAGTTTGAGTTCCTGAAACAAACTTCGAAAGAGCGTATTCTTCAGTGTAACTTGATTTGCCAGAAGTGTACCTACCTTTCCAAATACCGTCTTTAAATCCATCTTTATAATCTCCTTCTACAATCAGTGTATCTTTTTCTTCGCTATCCCTTTCAATCAGATGCCCATTGCCATCCTTTACATAAACCTGTCCTAAAGAATCTACCTGATAAATTAGTTTAAATCTTCTTTCCAATCCTGCTTCTTTAGCAACATTTTCAGGATATTCACCATATTTTTTAACCTTGCCATCCTCAAAAAAATAATAAGCCGTACCTACAGGGATATTTTTTTTATACGTTGTAGAGTTCTTTTTTGCACCGTTTTTATAATAGCTAACAACTACCCCTTCATAAACTATGGTAGGTTCAAATGAAGATACTCTACCAAGTAATTTTGGCTTACCATTTGGATAAAACTCTCTAATGGTGAAATAAGTTTCGCCAGGATCTGGCTCCTCAATTACACGGATGTAATCAGCACTGTCTTTAACCGACACTTCCTTACCGCTATTTTTAAGAAAGTATATATTTTGCTTTTTTTGTGCACTTGCATTAACTGCAAACAGGATTAGGAATAATAGGAAAACGTTTCTCATAATTTTAAATACGAACTAAATATAAAGGATATTCATAAATTCTCTTCTTCTAGATCAGCATCTTTAATGATAATTTTCAAAGATGCATTAGCATGGTCAAAACTAACAATGGATAATGATATCCATTTATCTTGATATGCTAAAATTAACAGGAAGGCTATATTTCATCTTTACAGGAACGCCTCTTAAGAACCCAGGACTCCATTTCGGCATCCCTGATACTAAGCGTAATGTTTCCTTATCAATAGATGGAAAAACAGATCGGACAATTTCAGCATCTACAATTTGTCCATCTTTTTCTATTGCAAATTTTACAATCACCACTCCGGTAATATTTCGTGAAAGTGCATCTTCAGGGTATCTTATTGACTTTCCTAAATATTTGTAAAATTCCTTAATTCCACCTTTGAAATTTGGTGCTACTTCAAGTACAGCATATTCATACATCTTATCGCCAATGGTTTGAGTGCCTGAAATAAATTTAGCTAAGCCATATTCCTCGATATAGCTTGACTTGCCCGAAGTGTACCTGCCCTTCCATATACCTTCTTTTAAACCATCCTTATAATTACCCTCCTCAATTAAAGTATCCTTCTCATTTATGGTCCTTTCGATCAAACGGCCATTACCGTCCTTTACATAAACTTGCCCTAAAGTATCTACCTGATAGATCAATTTCAATCCTCTTTCTTCCACTTTTGCTTTAGGATCACTTTCAAGATATTCAACCTGTTTTTTAACCCTTCCATTCCCAAAAAAATAATACGCTTCACCGATAGGTAATCCTTCTTTATACGTTACAGCGCTTTCTTTCACCCCATTTTTATAGTAACTAATAACCAAACCCTCATAAATGATATGAGGATCAAAAGCAGATACACTACCGAGCAATTTTGGTACGCCATTGGGATAAAATTCGCGAATATTAAAGTATGTTCCCCCAGAATCTGGTTCTTGAATAACCCGAATGTAATCGGCGCTGTCTTTAAATAATATCTCCTCTCCACTGTTCAAAAGGTAATATATATTTTGATTCTTTTGTGCATTTGCATTGTGCACCACAAACAGGATTAGAAAAAATACGAGGGCGTTTTTCATGATTTTAAGTGTATACGAATATAAGGATATTCGTAAACCTGTAAAGATTATGATTAAAACTATTGTAAATTTGTATATGCCAAATGAACAGATTTCAGTTTTCGACATATTTAAGATAGGAATTGGGCCTTCCAGTTCGCATACTTTAGGGCCATGGAGAGCTGCTCAACAATTTACAGATGCGTTAAAGAATCAGGGCCTATTACCTGAAGTTGAGCAGGTAAAGATTTTACTTTACGGTTCATTGGCAAAAACCGGGAAAGGACACGGTACAGATATCGCAATTTTATTGGGTTTAGCTGGCGGAGATCCTGTTACTTTTGATGTAAATGCAATTGACTCAACTGTTGAAGAAATCAAGCAAAAACAAGAACTGATTTTAGGTGGTGTCCAAAGAATTAATTTCTCCTATACTGAAGATTTGATCTTCCTATTCAATGACAGTCTGCCTTTCCACCCCAATGCAGTTACTTTTCAGGCATTTCTTTCTACCGGAAGGGCATTTACGGCAACCTATTATTCTATTGGCGGTGGCTTTGTTGTAAAAGATGGGGAAAATGGAAGTGAGAAAGAGCAGGTTGACCTACCCTTTCCTGTTGAAAAAGCAAGTGAACTTTTACATTGGTGTTTATCAACCGGATTAAAAGTGAGTGAGGTGGTAATGGAGAATGAAGCTGCTTGGCGACCTGAACAAGAAACCAAAAAAGGCATCCTACAGCACTTTCAGGTGATCAAAGAATGCATTTATCGTGGCTGCCACACTGGTGGATTTTTACCTGGCGGATTAGATGTTGCACGCCGGGCTTTGAAGTTAAATAAGAGATTAATTGCCGGACAAGCATACAACGATTACGATTCTTGGTTAACAGCGATCAGGAATGGCGGGATGGGCTTCAACTATATTTTAGACTGGGTAAGTTGTTTCGCCCTTGCTGTTAACGAAGAAAATGCAGCTTTTGGCAGAGTTGTTACGGCACCAACAAATGGGGCTGCAGGTGTAATCCCAGCTGTTTTGCAATATTTCATTGCTTTCTGCGATGGTTATAAAGAAGAAAAGATCATTCAGTTTATCGCCTGTGCCTCAGAAATTGGAAGTATCTTCAAAAAAGGAGCTACTATTTCTGCCGCAATGGGCGGATGTCAGGCTGAGATTGGGGTATCATCTGCAATGGCTGCGGCTGCATTAACCGAATGTTTGGGAGGTTCGCAAAGGCAGGTCTTAATGGCAGCAGAAATTGCTATGGAACATCATTTGGGGCTAACCTGTGATCCAATTGGCGGACTGGTACAAATTCCATGTATAGAACGCAACACAATGGGCGCAATTAAGGCAATTACGGCAAGTCAGCTGGCATTACAGAGTAATCCTGATAAAGCAAAAGTAAGTTTAGATGCCGTAGTAAATACGATGTGGGAAACCGCTTTAGATATGAATTCTAAATACAAAGAAACTTCTGATGGTGGCCTGGCAACAAATATTCCATTGAGCTTACCAGAGTGTTAAGTAAATGGAAGAGGTATGATGGAAGATGGAAAGCTTAAAGCCTAATAAACAGACCAAATGAACCACTACCCAACTAAAGCTCTAATATAGCTACACTGGAGCTATGTAATAGAAAGACTATAGACATATCGCTATAAGGTCGCTATAACGTCGCTATAAGCTTACTAAATAATAGAGGTTTTACGCTGAACTATAACCGATCGGGTAATTTTTAGGAATAGAATTAAATATAACGAATTTTCAAAAAGTATTAACTAAAATAGCTATTTGAATGAAAACTAATGTAGAAATGAAGAACACAATTGTAAGGCTAATATGGTATTAAAACCATCCTGCATAAGTTAAAATTAACCACCATATACCTGTAGTAATGAATGCGAGTACAATACCAACTCCGACCACTAAGTTAGAAAGTTTTGGGTTTAGATTGTACTGATCCGCTACAATGCCTGCGGTTAACAGTGTTGGCATGGCGGCTTCGAAGATTGCAATTTTAGGCACCATTCCCTTCATTCCAAATGCAATTGCAACTAAAGTAACGATTAGTGGTGCTACCATCAATTTATACAACAAGGCAAAGCTAATGTGTTTGAGCTCTCCAAACCAGCCCCCAAACTTCAATTGTAGTCCTACAGAGAATAAAGCCAATGGCCCAACTGTTGAGGCTAACTTATCGAACAGTGGATTTAAAGGTGAAAGGTCTACGAATTTTGGCAATGTTAGCGCAAGTATAAATCCCCATATTGGTGGAAAGGTTAGTACTTTTTTAAATACGAGCGCTAGGTTCAGTTTTTGGTTTTGTGATGATCTAATGGCTACTACAATGCCAATAGTCGATAGAAGCGCAAAAGTAATCTGGTCACATAAAATGGCGGTTCCTATTTCTTTTTCACTAAAATAAGCTATGATCAGGGGGAAGCCGATAAACGAGGTATTACTTAATGAACCGGTTAATTTAAGTCCGCCAAGTGTTGCTTTGCTCAACTGCTGACTTCTGGCATACAGCGTAAAATACAACCAGCCAAAAACCCAAATGATTACCGGTGAGGCCAAAGGAAAAATCAACTCTTTACTAAAGGTGATATGCGGTAGGTATTTGAAAGAAACTGCGGGCAGCGCAATATTGATGATCCATGCATTGATTCCCTTATGCGCATCTTTTGGCAGTTTACCGGACTTACGAAACCAGATACCAGACAATATGCAGATTGCAATGAGCAGGAAGTTAGCCATTTCTTTTTTTGGCAAATATAAGCATGAAAATTAAATCTGCTGTTTAGCTTTAATGGCCAAATACCTGTTTACTACGTTTACGGTTAAATTTGATGGTGGCGTTAACAAGCTTAGGATACCATGTTTTGTTAATTCTTTAACCATCAGTTTCTTTTCAAAAGCAAATTTTTCTGCAATGGTTTTAATATAAATTCCTTCTACATCTTTTGCAGGTTCTTCGCTTAAAGATTTGAGCGTGGTATTTTCAAAAAATACGACCAGAAGTAAATGGAATTTGGCAATCCGCTTCAAAAATGGAAGTTGTCTTTCAAGGGCAGACATGCTTTCGAAATTGGTAAAGAAAACCACCAGGCTCCGCTGCTTTAACGCTGCTCTTACACTAATATATAGTGCTTCCATATCTGTTTCCAGGTAGCGGGTTTTTTCCTTGTACAGCACTTCCATTATTTTGTTAAGCTGTGTTGGTCTTCGATCAGCTGGAACGAGGCTTCCAGTTTTTTCTGCAATGGTAATTAATCCAGCCTTGTCTTGTTTTACTAAAGCTACACTACTCAAAATCAGGCTTGCATTAATGGCATAATCTAGCAAACTCAAGCCTTCAAAAGGCATTTTCATCGCTCTTGATTTATCAATTACGCAATAGATATGTTGTGCTTTTTCATCAATGTACGAGTTAACCATCAGCTCGCCTTTACGGGCGGTGGCTTTCCAGTTCACAGTTCTATAATCATCGCCAGCAACATAATTTTTAACCTGATCAAACTCCATGCTATGCCCTACTCTCCTTATTTTCTTTATCCCGATATCGGTTAGCCGATTGGAAATTGCCAAGAGCTCATACTGCCTTAACTTTAAGAATGATGGATAAACAGGGATCGTTTTATTGCTTCCTACATTAAATCTGCGGCTTATTAAGCCCAAGGGCGACTGTACATATAATCTTGACTGGCCAAAATCGTATTCACCACGTTTTGTTGGTCGCAACAAATAGGTGATTGATTTCTGTTCACGTGGCGCCAAGCTGCTTGTAAACCACAGGTCGCGTTTTTGAAACTGAAAAGGAATTTCGTCTATGATACCAATTTTAACTGGGAATGGGTAGAAATTTTCCAAGTATAGGGTAAGTTCATTATCATCACCATTACTTAGTCGTTCGGGCACATCTCTTCTTAAAAAAACACCACGGCTATTCCTATACAACAGGAGCAAATCTATCGCTATGAGTACAATTAGCGCACCGAACAGAAAGTAGGGCAAATCACCTAAGAAAGGCATGAAAAAAGAAAATAAAAATAAAGTTACGCATCCGCCAATGGCGATGAATAAACGGCTACCCAAGAATAGGTCTTTATAATATTTTCTTAAAAGGTTCTTCATTTTATATGGTTTCTCGATGCCTTAGTTGAGTTAATAAGGGTTATCATTGTTTAACGTGGCACTTCAATTTTTTTGATGATCTGTGCAATTACATCGGCTGTACTTAGGCCTTCCATTTCTTTTTCTGGGCTAAGCATGATACGGTGTGCCAATACTGGTGTTGCAACTTTAATAATATCATCTGGTGTTACAAAATCACGTCCTGCCATTGCTGCAATTGATTTTGCTCCATTTATAATTGCCAATGATGCTCTTGGAGAAGCACCTAAATAAAGTGATTTATTATTTCGGGTTTCATGTACAATTTGTGCGGCATAAGCCAATAACTTAGGTTCTACAAAGAGTGATTTTATGGTTGCCCTTAATGATTTTACCTGCTCAATTGACAAAACTGGTTTGATTTCCTGAAGTTGATCAACAGTTTTAAGCTGGTGCTGATTGGTCAAAATCATTATTTCTTCTTCGAGAGTTGGATATTTGACTTCAATTTTAAACAAGAAACGATCTAATTGTGCTTCGGGCAGGCGGTACGTTCCTTCCTGTTCTATAGGATTTTGTGTAGCCAAAACCATAAAGGGTTCTTCCAATTTATAGGTATTACCATCAACGGTAATTTGGCGTTCTTCCATGGCTTCGAACAGGGCAGATTGTGTTTTTGCGGGTGCTCGATTAATTTCATCTACGAGAATAATATGACCAAAGATTGGACCTTGTCTGAATTGAAACTCAGCCGTTTTAGGGCTAAAAACTGCAGTACCGATTACATCAGAAGGCATTAGATCTGGTGTGAACTGAATTCTAGAAAATGTTGCCGAGATACACTTGGCTACCAGTTTTGCACTGAGTGTTTTCGCTACTCCGGGCACACCTTCTATTAAAAGGTGTCCATCAGAAAGCAGGCCTGCTATTAAAAGATCTATGGTGTCTTTCTGTCCAACTATGATATTGCCCAACGACAATCTGATCTGATCTACCGCAGCGCTCAAATGGCTTAAATCGGTTCTTTGGTTAAACATTTCCTGTTCCATATTTATTGGTCTTGCTTATAAAATTGTTCAATTATTTTATTGAGGCTGATGAGTTGTTGATCACTCACCATATGTCCTGCTTTTAAGTAGTTGATTTCATTAAAAATCTCTTCAATGGTATCTTCGGTGGCACCAGTCCTCTTGATGAGGTTCTCTTTAAACTCTTGGTTAATTTCAGTGGTTTTTAGACGGTATTTACTTCGGATATATTCTAAGAGGTAACTGATCTTTTTTTCTGCTATATCGCGATTATTTCGTTGTTGATAATAGACCTTACCTACCACTTCTACAAATTCAACCGTAGTATTTTTTGGTCTAACAATTACTGGAATAATGCGTTGCCTTCTTTTAACTTCATAAATCACAAAAATGACCAATGAGATGATTGAGATATAGTATGCCCATCTGAGCTGATCATACTTAAAAAATACATTCAGCACTGATTTATCCTGAACTTTTGGTGTAGTAAAATATTCGTCCCAGATAAGCGTTTGTGCTTTTGGCAGATAAGAAAGTGCCTTTGAAGCATAATCAACACCATCTTCCCTTAACAAACAATAGTTGGTAAACAATTGCGGATTAGGTAAGATAAACAAGGATCCCTTACCAAATTTATATTGGACAAAATTGGCTAGCGAATCCTGCTTTTGTCCTAAGACGATTGCTTTAGTGGTATCTAATCTATTAAAGTATTGATCACTAATTCCTTTATCGAAATAATAATCCAGTTCTCTCTTTAATTTAGGATTAACAAAGTTTATAGGATATTTACGTTTATTACCCTGCAAACTAAAATCAGAAGATATATCAAGCTTTAGTTTATTAAGTAGATTACCCTGAATATTGAATGCAGCGATAAAAATATTATTTCCTCTTTGCATATATTTCAGCATCTCTTGATAATCAACTTTATCAATTTTCAGGTTGGAAGCAATTATCAAGTAATTAGATTGCCCTCCAGCTGTTTGTTTCAGTGTATTATATATGGGAGATTGCGTGGTTTTTATTTTCGTGTTTGGAAAGATATCTTTGACCCGTTGCTTTAAAATATATGTTCCAAAAGGAATTTTATCTTCAGGTAGGTAAGTTGCGGTCCAATCTGTTGGTGTAGGTTTAAAATACTGGGCCAACAGATAGGCAATGATCAAAATACTTCCTATGATTAAATACTTTCTAAATCCTTTCATATTGCTTGTTGGCTAAACTGTTGAAAAGATGCGCGAATTGGTTCAAAAGCCTTTTCGTCGATATAGAATTCTCCGTACCAGATGTATTCGAACTGAGTAGTTAGATTTGCAAATTCATCATGATATTGTTGATGTTGCATTTCGGCTACATAGGTCTGATTTGTTTTTTCTGGCTGCCAATTGATTAGATTTTGATCGCTTAATTGTTTTAATGTTTTGAGATAAAGAAGTCTAACAACTAATCGGAAGTTTCCATTTAACATTGCTTTTTCTATCTGATCGTCGAAGTTAATTTCATGGATATTTTCTAGGCTTTCTTCATAAGGGACGGCAATTGTTTTCGACTTTCCAGTTAATAATTTAAAGTCGACACCAATCAGTTTAATCACTATAAATACGATAATACCAATGACGAGTGCAATGACGAGGTACTTGACAAATGGGGCTGTTTTGCCACCACTAAAAAGGTCGTTTACCCAATCCCAGAACCAGCGCCAAAAACGATCCCACCAACTTAAACTTGCTGGGGCTACATCATCATAAATAAATTCCTTTTGTTTGCTGTAAAGCTGAACGGAGTCTTGGTTAAGCTTACGTAATTCGACTAAACTACTATCTTTTTGCAAGGATATTATTTTTTTTGACACATTAACTTTTGCGGCTATAGGCTTTTGTAAAGCGCTAGCATCGGCATTGCCAATTGAAATCAATGTAATAAAAAAGACCAGGATCAATCGCATTTTAGTATTCTTCGGGTATAGCATTATCTGTGGCAGCACTATTACCTAAATTGTTCATACGACCGAACAATCCTGTGTTTTCTTTTCTTTCTACCAAATTAAAGTAAATAAATGCACTCGCTACGATTGGAATAATTGTAAATACTTGTCCAGCGAAAGTTAAGCATGCAGAGATGATCTGATAGGTTTGGCTAATGGCTCTTTCACCATTTGTAAATGTACCTAACATTTGTAGAAGAAATGCTGGCATTTGTACGATCATGCTTGTGACATAATAAATAAAGTAGATGATGAACAGTGTAGCGGCGGTAATCCACCACTCATTTTTCAACAATTTGAATGAACGTTCAAATGAGTGTCCGAAGGAACCATTTTCTAAGATCATGATTGGATAGAAAAGAGTACATGCTGGAAATACGTAAATTCCAGGAATGATACAGGCTATAAAACATACCATCAGGAAGAGCGACATTATCAAAGTACTTCCAAAGACACGCAAGAAAAAGTATTTGAAATAGCCCCAAACTTCGTCCATTGTGGGTACAACATTTCCTTTTTGGATATAGACACCAATGAAACTGAGTACGGTAATGTACATGCTAACATAATTTATTAGGGAAATAACTGCAAATAAAAGGTACTCCCAAGTCAATAATGTTGTAGTATACGCACTGTACCACCCATTTCTATAATTAAATTGGGTAACCTTACTTTTTTGTATCACCATGCTAATGATGCTGGCTACGATAAAAAGTCCGCAAATGATAAAAAAAGCTTTCATTAACGGCTTAAAGTTTTGCCTGATAAACAAAAAAGTATCGCCTATGATTTCTCCAAATTCTCTAATTTTTCTAAATTCTACTTTTTCTGTCATGATGTTGTGGGTTGAGTGCGTTTGAACAATTGTATCGGATAAATAATTACATACCAAATCATAAATATTAACGATCCTGCTAAAATACTTATGCTAAGCCAAACTGGCATTGAGGTATGTCTGGTAATATAGCTTTCGAAAAATGCGGCTAACAAAATAATGGGCACAATACCCAGTGCAATTTTAGTTGCATCTTTTGCACTATTTTGGAAAGCTTGCATTCTTGTATATGTTTTTGGAAAAAGAAGGCCATGTCCGAGTACTAATCCTGCTCCGCCAGCGATAATAATTGACAGGATTTCTAGGGTTCCGTGGATCCAGATGACCAAGATAGATTGGGCACCTAAACCTTTGCTGAAAAAATAGTACTCGAAGGCACCCAACATAATTCCGTTTTTAAGCAGAAAAAAGACTGGTCCAACGGAAAGAAATATCCCGCTCGCAAACATAAGCAATGAGACCCGAACATTATTTGTTGCTATCGCAAAGAACATTTCAAATTCGCCCATTTGTTTATAAACCCCAAATGGATCTCCTTTTGCTATGTTTTCATTGGTCATGTTTACATAAGCATCTCCTAAAATCAGCCTTAAAAAACGATCATCATATTTAGCTGATATGGCACCAATACTTACAGAAAGAATAAAAAAGATAGCTGCATATAACAGTTGACGATGATATTTTTTAAAAAGTAAGGGCAATTCATATTTCCAATAGCGGATAAAACGGTTGCTTTCTTCCTTTTTGTTCTTATAAATGGCTTGGTGCAGAAGCGAAGCAATACCATTTAGGTAAGCCGTTGTTTGAGATTTGGGATAAAATGTTTTAGCATAGGCCAAATCATTTGTAATATCTATAAAACGATGAGCCAATTCATCGGGATTGTCAGTTCTCAAAGACTCATAACTCTTCCATTTCTCAGAATTCTGTTTTACAAACAGTGCTTCTCTCATAAACTGATTTTTCGGGATTAATTTTTGGTTAAAATAAAACAAAATTTCTATTAGTCAAGAAAAAATAAAAATCCTATTATATTTGGGAATATGGAAACAGTAAAGGTAAACACTAGTCAACACATAGATATCGATTATCCTGTTGCTGGTTTAGGAGAAAGAGTTGCGGCAAGATTAATTGATGGCGCGGCATTCTTTGTCGTTGCCATAGTTTTCATGATTTTCCTTTCAGTTACAGGATTGTTCAATAGCAATGAAATAGCAATTGCTATCATGGCTATTATTTATGGTACTGGGTTTGTTTTTTATGATTTACTATGTGAAATTTTGTGGAATGGCCAAAGTCTTGGGAAAAGATTATTGAAGATAAAGGTTATCAGTTTGGATGGTGGCCAACCTTCCATAGGTCAATATTTTATGAGGTGGCTTTTCAGAATTGTGGATTTCACTTTAACTGCATCAATGGGTGGTTTAATTGCTGTTGCTGTTACCGAAAAAAAGCAACGTATTGGCGACATAGCTGCTGGTACAACACTAATTAAAACGGTTCCGAGGACACAGTTCCATCATATTGCTTTTCATCCGGTAGTAGATGATTATGTACCTACATTCGAAAATGTAACCATCATGACAGATCGTGATATTGAACTGGTTCATGAAGTGCTAAATACCTATTACAAAACGATGAATGCGGATTTAATTTATCAGATGTCTGCAAAGGTTTCCAATCTCATTAGTACTGCGATACCTAGTGGTATGAATGAATTGGATTTTTTAAAAACAGTAACTGCGGATTATAGTCATTTAACGTCGAAGGTTGTTTAGTTACGAGCAGGATGCTTGTACGGGAGGTGCCGGTTGCCCAGCTAATTTTACCACATAAGCACAGAGGAAACATAGGTTTTTGCTTGCTGAGTTAGCGTCAATATTATAGGGTCAAAAGTTGACCAGTTGCCAGATCTAGGTATTAGGTTGGTATTAGCTAGCTGTTAGCTAGGCATGAGCTGGTTATTCATTAAAAGCTGAGCTAATTTTGGGCGTTAGTGCATTGGTCCAATCTGCGTACATTTTTTCTGAGGGATGTAATCCATCATTTGCGATTAGAGCTGGGTCGATATTTGCATTTCTTGAAGCAGGGGTAATATCAGTATAAGTTATACCCATTGCTTGTGTTTCTTCTTTGTTAACGGTATTAAAAGCATCAATTTCTTGTGCGATAACCTTGGGATCTCTGCCGCTTTGTTTAGCAAAAGGTGTTACGCCCCAATCGGGGATGGAGACTACAAATACATGTTTTTTATTTCCGCCTGCGAAGTTGATTGCTGTTTGCAGTAATTCTTTAAATTCTTTTCTATAGGTATCGATAGCATTCCCTCTATACTGGTTGTTAACTCCAATTAGCAGGGTAACCAGATTATAGGTTATGTTAGCTGTATCATCGGCTTTAATGGCGGCTTGTAGTTCGGATGTTGTCCATCCAGTTTTAGCGATAACTTTTGGTGATGCTGAAAAATCAAGACCAGTATTTTTTAGTTGTGAGACCAATTGAAATGGGAAGGATTCTCTTTGGCTTACCGCTTCACCAATGGTATAAGAATCGCCCAAGGCTAAATAACTCAAACTTGTTGATGGTACTTCTGGGATGGTGATCATATTACTTTGCGCTGTATTTTTTTTACAGGCCAATAATAAGCATAAAGACAGAAACATTGCTTGAATTCTCATTATTGGATTTACGAAGAATCCAAGAGGTTGGATGCAAATTAATGTAACTGATGGTTAATGATTTTATAACCATAATTAATTAACATGATCATTCCTGTCAGGAGATACAAACCCTTCAGTAATTTTGAGTTGGAATTAAACTTAAAAATAGTGGCGGAGACACCTAACACAAAACTCAGCAAAAATGGAATAGTTGGTGGGTATAGCTGAAGGCTTTCGTTTAGATGACCGCTAAACAAAGCGATTACGGAACGTTGGAAACCGCATCCTGGGCAATCCAAATGAGTAAGATATTTGAATGGGCAGGGAATTAAAAAAAAGCCTGCCTTGTTTAGCAAAACTATCAGGGCAGGCTTGATGTATAAGAGTGTGATCACAAATATTAAACTTGTGGTGGATTTTGTGTTTTATTAAATGGGTCGTTAGGATTATTAAACGGGTTTCCAAATCCTTGTTGAGCTTCAGCTGCTGATGGACCTACGTATGTTGAATTACCAAATCCAAGAATTGGCCAAAAGATGAAAGGCAAGAATATCAATCCAACAGTAAAGCCTTCTTCTTTTCCATAGCTTTTGCTAATTAGGTTGGTGAGCCATACAGCAAATACGATACTTACGCAGGGAATTATGCACCATAACAACCAAATTGTCGGTTTCCCTACAATTTCTATCATGATGTAAATGTTGTAAATTGGAATTAAGGCTGCCCAACCTGGTTTACCTGCTTTTTCAAAAGCTTTCCACATCCCAATGATAGAGATGATTGAAATTCCTAATGAAATGATAAAAAACGTAAAAAATACGCCAGCAAAAATTGTAGCGCCACCGCTGTAGTCAGATGAATAATCCATAAATGTTAATTTGAGTTTAGTTTTCCATAAAGATAATAGATTAACCAATAAATCAAAGACTTAACGGAATATAACTTTACAGCGCTAAGGATAGCTTCGGTAAAATTAATAGGAACTGGCGGACATCTTTAATCAATTCTTAGCTTGAGTAACAAGAACTACTAGATCAACTCCATTTTAAAGAGTTCGGCGATATGATTCTTCAATCTATTTTGTACTTCTTCCATATCTAGCGCTATGCCGAGCTCACGTTGCATTGAGGTAACGTCTTTATCATCTATTCCACATGGAACAATATTTTTAAAATAGCCCAGGTCTGTATTTACGTTAAAGGCAAAACCATGCATGGTTACCCATCTGCTGCATCGAACGCCCATTGCACAAATTTTACGGGCATTTTCATTCTCGGCATCTAGCCAAACACCGGTATAACCTGGATATCTTCCTGCTGTTATACCATAATCTGCTAGTGTTAAAATTACTGCTTCTTCTAATGTCCGAAGATAAAGATGGATATCGGTAAAAAAGTTATCTAGATCTAGAATTGGATAACCAACGATTTGTCCTGGACCGTGATAGGTGATATCTCCTCCCCGATTAATTTTATAATAAGTTGCTTCTTTGGCTGCTAAGCCTTCTTCATCTAGCAACAAATTTTCTGGGTGACCGCTTTTACCTAAGGTATACACATGTGGATGTTCACAAAAAACGAGGTAATTTGGGGTTTCGATGGCAGTATTTTCAGTTCTATTTTTAGTTTTGAGTGCTACTGTTCCATCAAAGATCTGTTCTTGCTTTGTCCATGCATCCTGATAATCAGTTAAGCCCCAATCAATAAATTCTACCTTTTTATTCATCATTTTATGCTACAACATAACCTAACATGTAGCCATCTTTAGTTTTAAAATAATTCACTTCCAGCTCTCTTGTTCCTTCTGGAAGTTCCACTAATGCAGTTAGAGCACCTTCATCTTTTAGTTTAAATGGTTTGATGTGGATATCTCTTTTGAACTCTAATCCTTTTTTTCCATGCCACTTATAAATTGCTTCTTTTGCACACCAGCATACGTACAGGCCATTTGTATTGTCGCCTATTTGTTTTTGGGCCAATTCTACATCTGATAAAAATTTATGCTTAATGCTTTTGATTTTCATTTTGATGAGTTCGATATCGACGCCAACTTTTTTCTCTTTGCCAATGATCACTGCTGCATAATCATAAGAATGACTTAAGGAAATATGAGTATCAGAATTTACGAGATAAGGTTTACCGTGGTCGTCCATTTTACAATCGATATAATCGGCAGTATTTAACATCGTGCGCAGCAATACCCGCGTACTTAACCAATGCAGGGCTCTTTTTGTATTACCTAAGGATTCTATTACCTCAAGTTCATGTTGCTTAAGTTGTAACCCTGCAAGCAATTGTGCTTCTGTTTCTTCAATTTTCCATACTCCAAGTATGGTTTGGTCATCAATTTTTTTACTAAAAACTACTGGCATGTCTTATTTAGAAAATCAATGCAAAAGTATCTTAAATTAATCATAATTTCGTCCAAAATACTTCATAAAATGATACTCTCTGACAAAAGGATACTCGAAGAAATAGACAAAGGCACCATTATCATTGAGCCATTTCAGTTAGCTTGTCTTGGCACAAATTCTTACGATGTGCATTTAGGCAAATATTTGGCCACTTATAAGGATCGGGTTCTGGACGCAAAGGCACACAACAAAATCGATCATTTTGAAATTCCGAAAGATGGATTTGTATTACAACCAGGCACTTTGTATCTGGGTGTTACTTTAGAATACACAGAAACGCACGCACATGTCCCTTTTTTAGAGGGCAAAAGTAGTACGGGCCGTTTAGGCATCGACATCCATGCAACTGCTGGAAAGGGCGATGTCGGTTTTTGCAATACATGGACATTAGAGATTTCTTGCGCACAACCTGTACGCATTTATGCTGGAATGCCAATTGGTCAATTGATCTACTTTGTTGTGGATGGAAGTATAGGGAACATGTACAATACAAAAAACGATGCTAAGTACAATAACAAAACAACAAAACCTGTAGAGAGCATGATGTTCAAAAACAGTTTTTAGTTTGTAACTAACTTTTTAATTGTTTTATTTCTGAATAAGCCTTAGGTTTTTGTAACTTAAGGCTTTATTATTTCAACATCCCGATGAAAAGAAAATTTTTAACTTCATGTATTACGGTACTTGCTATCGTATCCGTGATTTTTGGCTCTGCATTTATTATAGTTGAAGACCCTTTTGATGAGCTACTCAAAAAGCTTGAAGAATTCACCAAAAAGAACCCTCAAGAAAAAGTCTATCTACATTTAGACAAACCTTATTATGCAATTGGCGATAATATTTGGTTCAAGGCTTATGTAACAAACGCTAAAACATCTGCACCATCAACTTTAAGCAGTATCCTGTATGTAGAGTTAATTAATGAAAATGATTCTATCAAAAAGCAACTTAAATTACAAATGCAGAGTGGGATAACTTGGGGCGACTTTAAACTTCCAGACTCTCTAAGCGAGGGAAATTATCGCATTAGAGCTTATACGCAGTGGATGAGAAATGATGGCCCAACCTTCTTTTTTGACAAAACGATTAAAATTGGGAACTCCTGGTCGAACAAAGTTTTCACGAAGGCAACCAACGAGTATAGTGCAGAAAACAATACACAGAAAGTTAATACTACATTACAGTTTGCTGATGTAAATGGTGCTCCTTATGCTAATGCTGCAGTTGCTTACGAGGTACAACTTAACAATAGAAATATTAATAGAGGAAGAGGAAAAACCAATAATATAGGAGAAATCATTATTCCAATTGTAAATACACAGCCAAACATTTACAAATCAGGTAAGATTATTGCCACACTAACCCTACCCAATAATACTACAGTTGTTAAAACGATTCCGATAAAAACTACTTCGACAATTACTGATGTTCAATTTTTTCCAGAAGGAGGGACATTAATTGAAGGCTTGCCATCTAAAGTTGCTATTAAGGCTGTAAATGCCAATGGGCTTGGAGAAAATCTGAGTGGTGTTGTGGTGGATAACGATGGGACTGAAATATTGAACTTTCAAACCACTTATTTAGGTATGGGTTCATTTATTCTAAATCCATTACCGGGGAAAACCTATGTTGCAAAAGTAAAATTCGCAAATGGAACACAATCAACAATTAATCTTCCTAAAACAGAAAAAAGTGGTTATGTCCTTTCTATTAACAATACGGATACTGCTAAAATGGCTATCAAGGTAATGTTATCCCCTGATTTGATGAACCAAGGAGACATGAAACTGGTAGCGCAACACAATGGCAATGTGTACTTTGTAACGAAGGTACCAAGTGTCAAACAATTGATTTCTGTAGTTGCTCCGAAGAGTGATTTTCCTTCGGGCATTGTTCAGCTCACTTTATTCTCTGCCACTAATGAACCTGTTTGTGAACGTTTGGCATTTGTAAATAACAAGTCAGACAAAATTGATCTTCAAATCCAAAATCTTAAACCAAGTTATGCTAAAAGAGGAAAGGTTGACTTATCATTTCAAACGAATAATAATGCTAAACCTATTCAGGGAAGTTTTTCGATAGCAATTACCAATGCTGGGGTTGTTACACCTGATCCAGAAAATGAAAGTAATATTTATACCGGATTGTTGCTTACTTCGGATTTGATAGGTTATGTTGAGAAACCAAATCACTACTTTCTAAACAATGATCCAAAAACAAATGCTGAGCTGGATCTCCTTATGCTTACACAGGGATGGAGGAAAATTGAATGGAAAAAAATCGCTGGACAATTTCCTGCGATTACTTATCAACCAGAAAAATCGTTAAGAATTAGCGGCACTATTACTAAAGGCGGCAAACCTGTACCAAAGGGAAAGGTGATGCTATTTTCTAATACTGGTGGCTTTTTCGCAACAGATACTGTTAGTGATGCAAACGGTCGTTTCAATTTTGACCAATTTGCTTTTACCGACAGCGTCAAATTTGTAGTTCAAGCACGTACAGATAAAAACAATAAGAATGTTCAGATTGATCTAGATATGGTTCCGGGACAAATTGTAACTACAAACAAAAATACGGGCGATATAGAAGTTAATGTAAATGAAACGTTAAAAAATTATCTTAAACAAAGTGATGACTATTTTAATGAGCTTGTTAAAAGAGGTCTACTTGATCGAACTATTTTCCTTAAAGAAGTTAACATTGTACAGAAGAAAAATCCTACGCCAAATTCGGCAAATCTAAATGGTGCTGGTCGTGCAGATCAGGTTATTACCGCCAAGGATCTTGAAAATTCTTTCTCATTATCTCAATATCTTCAAGGGAGAGTCGCTGGTTTAACGATCCAGCAGGGAAATGCGTATTTAATGCGTGCTGGAGGAAGAGGTGCGATGTCTATTATTTTAGATGGCATGAACATGGGCAATGATTTTAATCTTGATGATATCGTGATTACTGATGTTGAGAGTGTAGAAGTCTTAAAAAGCATTGGCAATACGGCAATTTATGGCGGCAGCGGTTCAAATGGCGTTCTTGTCGTTACCACAAAAAGAGGTGCGGGTACAGAAAGCAATTATAACAGATATGCACCTGGAATTGTAACCTATGCTCCAAAAGGTTATTATCAAATCAGACAATTTTACAGTCCACAATATGATGTAAAACCAGACAATAAACCTGATTTAAGAACTACAGTATATTGGAATCCGCATATTGTGTCTGATCCTACTGGGAAAGCAACTTTCAACTATTTCAACACTGATCAAAGTGGTTCTTACAGGATAGTGATTGAAGGGATTGATTCTGAGGGGGATTTAGTACACAGTGTTCATACTTATCAAGTAAATTAATGAAAAAGCTAAACATCTATTTAACGTGTCTAATTTGTTTATTGAGTTTTTCAGCATTTACTGTAGATGACGATCCATTTGCTGCATTATTAAAAAAACTGGAAGAGTTTACCAAAAAATATCCTCAGGAGAAAATCCACATTCATTTAGATAAGCCCTATTACGGAATTGGCGATAAAATTTGGTTAAAGGCTTATGTCATTGATGCGAAAACCTCTGCTCCAACTAGCATTAGTAATATATTATATGTTGAATTGGTTAATGAAAGGGATTCTGTAACCAAGCAAATTAAACTGCCAATGCAAAGCGGAATTACCTGGGGAGACTTTAATCTTTCAGACTCTCTTGCGGAAGGTAATTACAGGATTAGGGCGTATACCCAATGGATGCGCAATGCTGGCCCTGAATTCTTTTTTGATAAGACTATTAAGATTGGTAACGGATGGACAAACAAAGTATTTACTACAACAAGCTACCAATATACTGCCGATGGAAGTGACGAACGTGTAAAAACCATTATCAAATTTGCTAATGCAGCTGACGTTCCATTTGCAAATGCTGAAGTTAATTATCAAGTAATACTCGGTGCAAAGAAAACTGCAATCAGTAAGGTTACAACTAATGCACAGGGCGAAATTAGCATCAATGTAACTAACAGTAAGGCAAACACGATCAAGTCTGGGAATATCATTGCTACTATACTTTTACCTGATGGAAAAAAGATCATTAAAAACATTCCTATCAAGGCAACTACAAATGCCATAGCTGTACAATTCTTTCCCGAAGGTGGAAGTTTAATAGAGGGACTGCCATGTAAAGTTGCTTTCAAGGCTGTTAGCTCAGGCGGTTTGGGAGAAAATATTAGTGGACAAATAGTAGATAATGATGGCATTGAAGTGCTCACATTTGAATCAGGTTACCTAGGCATGGGATCGTTTTCTTTAAATCCAATGCCTGGAAAAACCTACCAGGCCAAGATTAAGTTTGCTGACAAGACAGAAAAGACATTTTCTATTCCAAAATCCATTTCGAGCGGGTATTTATTAACCGTAAACAATTTGGATTCTGCAAAAATGAGTGTAAAAGTGATGTTAACTGCTGATTTGCTTAATAAGGGAGAACTTACGCTTATTGCTCAACATAATGGAAATGTACTTTTTACAACAAAGGTTCCAACTGTTAAACAAATTGCGTCTATTGCTGTGCCAAAAACATCATTTCCGTCTGGAATTCTTCAGCTTACACTTTTCGATTCTCTCAACCAACCTGTTAGTGAGCGTTTAACTTTTGTTAACAATATAATCGATAAGATTAACCTTAATGCACAAAACTTAAAGCCTACTTATTTAAAAAAGGGAAAAGTAGATTTTAGCATCAATGCAGTACATAACGACCAACCTCTTCAGGGCAGTTTTTCGGTAGCGGTTACCAATACCTCGATTATCAATCCAGACCCTGAAAATGAAAGCAACATTTTAACCAGTTTGTTGTTAACTTCAGATCTAAAAGGATATGTAGAGAAGCCTAATCATTATTTCTTGAAGAACGACATGAATACAAGGGTCGAGCTTGACCATTTATTGCTTACACAAGGATGGAGAAAAATTGATTGGAAAGCTGTGGCTAATAATCCATCAGCAACCATTTTATATCCTGCTGAAAAAGGCATGAAGATTAGCGGTATGGTTACCAATAATGGGAAGCCGGTTGTTAAGGGCAAAGTTTCTCTTTTTTCATCGTCCAAAGTAATATTTGCTGTTGATACCTTAACGGATGAGCATGGGCGTTTTAACTTTGATAAAATTGCCTTTAATGATAGCATTAGATTTGCCCTTAAAGCGATTACCAGTACAGATCATAAAGGTGTGAAAATTACAATGGACGATTTACCAGGACAAATTGTAACCACCAATAAAAATACTGGTGATGTAGTTGTAGACATCAACGAATCTATCAAGGAGTATCTTAAACAAAGCGCAGCATATTTTAATGATCAAGAGGCTAAAGGTTTCTTAAGTCGAGTTAATGAACTTAAAGCGGTTGAAATTGTTGGGAAATCCAATAAGGCATCATCTTCTTCATCTAATTTAAATGGCCCAGGAAATGCCGATGCGGTATTTAGTGCAGATGACCTTAAAAATTCAGTGTCTTTATCTCATTTTTTGCAAGGTAGAGTTGCAGGTCTGAGAATAGACGGGAACCTTCCAATTTCAGGAAGAAATGGTGGCACCATGACCGTGTATGTAGATGGGGTGATGACCATCGATGGTCAAGGAGGAGAAGCTGGTCCGAAAGGTGGTCTTGACGACATTACCCTACTGGATATTGAAAGCGTTGAGGTACTAAAATCTATTAACACTACAACCATCTATGGCCATGCAGGTTCAAACGGAGTAATTATAATCACGACTAAACCAGGTAAAGAAAGGACAAATTTTAATACCCGTGCTCCAGGAATGCTGGCCTATAACCCCAAAGGGTATTATGCTGTTAAACAATTTTATGTGCCTCAATATGATGTTAATCCAGATAACAAACCTGATCTGAGGACTACTGTCTATTGGGATCCTAATTTAGTTTCAGATGCTTCTGGAAATGCAAAAATCAATTATTTCAATACAGATCAAACTGGTGTATATAGAGTTGTGATTGAAGGAATAGATGCTTACGGAAATATTGCTCGAAAAACTTTTAATTATCAAGTAAACTAACTTAAAAAGCTGGAAGCCAGCAAATAGCTTGGTGGCAGATTTTATTATAAGATGGTAGATTGTTTGTTACCGTCTTTTATTCCTTTTTATAAAGTTAGAACGGGTTAGGCTTTCTTATTAAAAGAGCCTATTCAATGAGTTAGTGGTCACTTACAAAGTTAGGTTAAAAGTAGTATAGGTACAGGTATTTAGGGCTCATGATAGGTGAAGAACATTAATTAAAATGCGATAATTATTTAAAGCAGAGCTCCCAGTATTAGCTAAATTAAAGGATCTGTGTGGTTTGGAAAACTTAAGAGAATAACATAAATTACGTATTCAAATATTTAAACTTATGAATACAATTTCGGTAAGCATTAAAGATCGTTTAGCCATAATTACCTTAAATAGAGGAAAATCAAATTCGTTAAACCGTGAAATGGTTACCGAATTATCAGATATACTGCATAACATTGATTCAGATGCGAATATTGGTGGCGTAATCATTACTGGAAAAGAAAACTTTTTCTCTGCCGGTTTAGATTTAATTGAGCTTTATAACTACAACGAACAAGAAGCCAAAAGCTTTTGGAACTTATTTTTAGATTTCGTTGCGAGCATAACAGCCTTTAAAAAGCCATTGATAGCAGCAATAAATGGCCATAGCCCTGCAGGAGGCTGCGTAATTGCCTTAGCTTGCGATGCGCGTATAATGGCTGAAGGAAAATATATTATTGGCCTAAATGAGGTGCCAGTTGGCATTATTGTACCTAATAGCATTTTTGAGCTCTACTCCTTTTGGTTAGGAAAAGCAAATGCCGCTAGAAGCTTATTAGAAGGAAAATTATTTAATCCCGAGGAGGCTATTGCAATTGGTTTAGTGGATGAAGTAGTGAAACAAGAAAGTATCTTAACAGCCGCTGAAAGAAGAGCTAGAAAATACATGGCTTTTGAGCAAAACACCTGGTCACAGAGCAAATCAAATATTCGGAAATCATTAATTGAAAGCACAAGTTCCGATCAAAGTGCAGATTTGGAGATCATGCTTAAACAGTGGTGGTCGCCAAATACCAGAGCGATTTTGAAAACAATTATTGACAGCTTACAAAAGAAAAATTAGTTTATTCTTCAACATAGCTTATTAGCTAGTTAAATTTATTTCAAATGTATAACCAACCCATGTTAAGAGACAATGCTTTAAAAGGCAAAACTATAGTGATAACCGGAGGAGGAACTGGCCTTGGAAGAGCTATGGGTACTTATTTTCTTAAATTAGGTGCTAACTTAGTTATCACCAGCAGAAAATTAGCGGTACTTCAAAAAACTGCAGATGAAATGTCTGCAGAAACAGGTGGAGAAGTTTTAGCAGTTCAATGTGATGTGAGGGATTATGGGCAAGTTGAAAACGTACTTGCACAAACGATCGCAAAATTTGGTAAGGCAGATGCCTTATTAAACAATGCGGCTGGCAATTTCATTTCTCCTACGGAAAGATTATCTGCAAATGCATTTTCTAGCATTATTGATATTGTTTTAAAAGGTTCCGTTAACTGTACCTTAGCATTTGGTAAACATTGGATTGCAGAAAAACAGCAAGCGAGCGTACTCAATATTGTAACAACGTATGCGTTTACTGGATCTGCTTATGTAGTTCCATCAGCTTGTGCTAAAGGGGGTGTACTTGCAATGACCAGATCTTTGGCTGTAGAATGGGGTAAATACGGAATACGGACGAACGCCATTGCACCTGGCCCATTTCCTACTAAGGGTGCATGGGATAGATTATTGCCTGGTGACTTGGCCGAAAAGTTTGATTTTAAAAATCGTGTTCCACTTAAGCGAGTTGGAGAAAATCAAGAGTTGGCAAATTTAGCGGCATTTTTAATTAGCGACTTTTCAAGCTACATCAATGGAGAAGTGATTACCATTGATGGTGGAGAATGGCTTCAAGGTGCTGGACAAATGAATGGATTGGAAGCGATTCCTAATGAAATGTGGGATATGTTAGAGCAGATGACAAGATCTGCAAAAGGAAGTTAACATAAACGCTTTTGTGCCATGAAAAAAATTAACGTAACCTTACTGCTGTTTTTTATTGTCATTGTTGCTTTCGCCCAGAAACCTGAAACACAGTTTTCCATTACTGAAAGAATTAATGCATACTCGGCTACATTTCCAAAAGAAAATCTGTACTTATCATTTGACAAGCCCTATTATAGTGTTGGGGACACGCTTTGGTATAAATCAATTTTATTAAATGCTAACTATGGCTTAAATTCATTAAGCGATCGTTTATACGTAGAATTGTTTAACGACAGTAATCAACTCATTGAACGTAGAGTTACCCCTCTAAAAAATGGGCTAGGTTATGGAGATTTTACATTTCATACCGGTTTAAAAGATGGAAGCTATACGATTAGAGCATATACAAACTGGCAACAGAACTTTGGCGCTGATTATTTTTTTCAAAAATCTTTTTATCTAGGAGCTATCACTACAAAGACCTGGTTATTAACTGCTTCGGAAAAAATCATCAGTGATGGCGAAAAACTCAATGTTGAAATCAAAGCAAAAATCGCGGGCATAAACAATGAAATCATCGGTTATAAAGACCTTGAGCTCACCTTGTTCAATAATAACAAGAGAATACTTCAAACCAACCTTCAAACTTCAATTGAAGGCGCATTTGAATTTAATGTTCCCTTATCGGCTGACAAGATTGATGGCAACTATAGCATTAGCATAGCAGACAAAAAAAACAAAACAACAAACGCGATTTTGCCAATAACGCTGGCAACTGTGAATGAAATCGACCTACAATTTATGCCTGAGGGTGGATATCTGGTGAATGATTTATCTAGCAAAGTTGCTTTCAAGGCAATTGGTAAAGATGGTCTTGGGAAAGAAATTAGCGGTAAAATTATCAATAGCAAACAAGAAGAAGTTACTCAATTTAAAAGCGTCCACAATGGCATGGGTTCTTTTGGATTTCTTCCAAAAGAAGAAGAGAGTTATTATGCTGTTTATGAATTGGGTGATAAGAAAAGACAAATAAAATTACCACTTGTTAAAGCGCAAGGCACAACTTTGCGGGTAGACCACCTCACTAAGCCTGACACAATTCTGATAGCTGTAAGAGCTAGTGAAACTAAAAGATCGCCCAATGATTATCAGTTAATTGCTCAAGCGGGAGACAGCCTAATTCTGGCAGTAAAACTTAATCTTAAAAACGGCTTTGTTAATTTAAAACTTCCTAAGCAGCTATTCCCAGACGGGATAATTCATTTTACATTGTTTGATCCCGAAAATATCCCAGTTAACGAGCGAAATGCCTTTATTAACTATCATAAAAAACTTAATCTCAAAATCGAAACCAATAAATCTACGTTTACAACTAACGATAGCCTAGCCCTGGAAATAATTGCAACTGATGAAAGCGGTAATCCGCTAACCGGGAGTTTCTCGATCGCAGTAACAGACAATAATCAGGTTATTCAAAGTGAAAACAATGGAAATATTATTTCTCATTATTTATTACAAAATAAATTGCGCGGTAACATTGAAGATGCCGGTTGGTACTTCGACAATCAAGATCAGCATAAGTTAACTGCATTAGACAACTTGGTATTAACACAGGCATGGATTGGGTATAAATGGGATGAGCTATTAAAAGAGAAACTACCTAAAGTAACTTTTAAACAAGAAAAGGGCAACACCATTACCGGAAAGCTTACTAACATGTTTAATCAGCCTGTACCTGATGTTAATATAACACTGATGTCTTTAGGAAAAAGCTTATTGATTACCGACACTACGAGTAACTTAGCAGGAACGTTTTTATTTAAAGATTTACCAATTGTTGATACCGTTTCATACAAGTTGAAAATTAGAAATACAAAAGGTAAAACATCGAATGCCTTAATTAAGGTAGACGAGTTTATTCCTGCAAAAGCCGCCATTAATTCCACTATTGTTAAGCCTTGGTATTTCAATTCGGATAGTATTTCATTAAAGTATTTTAAAAATGTACAAAAAATTATCAAAAAACAGGAAAAAAGCCAAGTTATTCTTACTGGTACTGCATTAAAAGAAGTAGAAGTTATAGGGAATAAAAAGGCACAATCATTTAGGCAGAATTCTGGATGGGATGCGAATTTTTTTAAAAAGATTGATGAAGCTGAACTAAAGAAAATGCCCGAAAAAAGCTTATTTGAACTTTTAAAGGAGAGAATACCGTCGTTTACTGTTGGTAATATTTGGGCAGACGCTTGTTTTGGAAGAGACGGGAGACCAACAAATCATCGTTTTACAAATTTCACAATCGGAAGCTCTTTAATCTCCCATGTGATTATAGACAAAATCAATACACACTTAGTATCATGTGGCATAGATGACAATTACAATAATAGTTTAACGGGGATTAGTCACACTGCAACAGAGTCGGAAGTGTATTTCACTAACAGAACCATTTTTGACACTTTCAAAGCTTCAGATATTAAAGACATTACAATTTACAAGGGTTGTGCATATTACTTCTTAGAAATCACCACACGTAGTGGAAATGGGCCATGGACAGCATTACCAAACGGCACCTACGTACACCGTCCGCTGCCCATTAATTTTGGAAGAGAATTTTACCAGCCAAAGTATAATGTTTCCGCTCCTGCTACTTCCAATCTTAACGCTACCATTTTCTGGGATGCAAATATAGTAACTGATGAAAAAGGCAGGGCTAAAATTTCATTCTATTCTGCAAGCAGCGAGGGGTCTTATTCAGTGAAGGTAGAAGGAACGGATATGCTTGGAAGATTTGGTTTCAAAAAAAGTACAATCAAAATTAGCAATCAAAACCAATCGGGCTCTAAATAATTAAAAGTCATGAGAAAATTGTCGCTTTACTTATTTCTTAGTTTGGGTTTACTTGTACACGTTTCTGCGCAACAAAAAACAAGTGCTGCACAGCTTGTTGAAAAGATTACTGCATTTCATGAAAGCATCCCAACTGAAAAGATTTATATTTCTTTTGATAAAAATCAATATTTCGTAGGTGATACGATTTGGTTTAAAACCTATTTGGTCGATGCCAATAATATTACTAATGCAAAAAGCGGGAAAGTCTATGTAGAGCTATTGAATGATAGTAGTAGGGTAATTGAGCGGCTTGTTATACCAATTGGTTCGGGAACCGGCTGGGGAGATTTTACGCTGAAAAACAACTATGAACAAGGGAGTTACTTTATTCGCGCTTATACCAATTTTCAACAGAATTTTGGTGATACTTATTTTTTTACAAGAAACTTCACCATTGGCAGTACCGACGAAAAAAACTGGTTAATGAATGCTACTCAAAAGTTAACCAGTAATGGAGCTCTTTCGGGTATTAGCTTTACTGCTAAGCTAAGCGACTATAAAAATCAAGCCATTGGTTTGAAAGATGTAGAAATTAATTTGATGAATGGCAAAAACTTGGTTACCAGTGTACAGATGCAAACATCACTTGATGGCCTACTTCATCGAGAGTTTAATGTTTCAAAAGACAAACTAGGTGAGAATGTTTATATTGTTATTCAAAATAAACTCGATAAAAGTCAAAAGTTAATCTTACCAATTCAACTAGGAGAAGGTAAAATAGATCTTCAGTTTATGCCTGAAGGCGGGCCACTAATTGTAGATCAAAGAAGTAGAATTGCATTTAAAGCGGTTGATCAAGATGGAATTGGAACCGTTGTAAGTGGTGAAATCTATAATCAAAAGGGCGAAGAAATTGTTGCATTTAAATCAACACACAAAGGGATGGGCAGTTTTTTATTTTTTCCTAATGCTGACGACATCTATACAGCAAAAGTGAAATTATCTACTGGTCTTGAGCAAACATTTACTTTACCATTAGCTAAAAAAAGTGGAACGACATTACGAATAGATAATGTTTCCCAGCCCGACACAATTCTCTTGTACATTAGGGCTTCTTCGGATTTAAGAATTAACGAAAGTTATTCGTTATTGGCGCAAACTGGGAGCAGAACTGTGTATGCTGCAAATGTAAACCTCAAAAATGGATTTTATAATTTAAAATTAGCGAAGAATGCATTTTCAAGTGGGATTACACACTTTACATTGTTCAGTCCAAGTGGAATACCAATTAATGAACGGCTAATCATGACCGGCGATTTAAGCCACATTGCATTGGATGTATCTACAGAAAAATCTGAATACTCAGTAATGGACAGCATCAACATTCATTTGAAATTAAGCGATAAGCAAGGAGATTTTATTCCTAAGGGAAATTTTGTTGTGAAGGTAACTGATGACAACGTAGCAAAAGATGAAAATAATGCCCCCAATATATTGGGCTATTATCTATTAACAAGCAACTTGAAAGGAAATATCGAGGATCCAAATTGGTACTTTCAAAACCAATCTAGAAAAACACAAGATGCATTAGACCATCTATTATTAACCCAAGGTTGGATTGGATATGATTGGGATCAGATTTTAACTAGAGAGAACAAACTAAAATATAAATTTGAGGCAGCGGATATGATTAATGGCCGTTTAACTAACTTATGGAACAATCCTGTACCCAACTTGGCTGTAAGCTTGCTCAGCACGGGAAAAGAACTTGCCTATATGAATACGGTTAGCCTAGCAGACGGAAGTTTTTCTTTTAATGAAATTCCTTTGATTGACAGTGTGGTTTATTTAATTAAGATAAAAACGCCAAAGGGAAAATCATCAGCTGCTAAAATTATTGTAGATGAGTTCGAACCAACTAATTTGAAAGTTGTGACATCAAAGTTTCAACGCCCTTGGTATTTTAACACTGATAGTACGCTGTTAAATTATAACAACTCTATTAAGAGGTTGCAAAAAGAAGTTCTAGCAATACACCCTGAAGGTATATCGTTAAAAGGAGTTGTAATTACGGGAAAGACGGTATATAAGCCTAATACCAATGCTTGGAATGCAAATCTTATCAAGCAAATTACAGAAGAAGAGCTCAAAAAAACGCCACGAGAAACCTTATATCAACTGCTTAATGCTAAGGTTCCTGGCTTTAGTACTGGTACAGGTTTTCATTATATAGGCTCACCTAAATACGGAAAAATAGTAAATGTGATTGTTGATAGCATAAGCACATTCGTAGCTAGTGGTGGTGATTTTGATGCTTACAATACCTTTTTCTTCAATTATGTAAAAGCAGAGGACGTTAAAGACATTAAGGTATTTAGATCTCCAGATTACGCTGTTATTAGCATCATTACAAGAAGTGGCAGTGGGCCTTTTGTAAAAAGAAGCGTGGGCAATTACGTATATCGTCCACTATCTGTACACATACCCCGTAAGTTTTATAGCCCAAAATATACTACTATCCAATCAACTAACATCGCCGATTATAGAACTACTATATTTTGGGAACCCAACCTAGTGGTTGATGAAAAGGGAGAAGCTAATGTTTCATTCTATGCGGCCAAGAAACCGAGCATTTATACGGTAACCGTTGAAGGCACAGATTTAAATGGCAACTTTGTATTTAAGCAAGAGAAAATCAAGATCAATCCACGTCCTATTGCTCCATAAAGAATTTGCTGTAACCTTTTTCCCAAAGTAAAGTCTATAATTGCAATTGAAACATTTTAATTATCGAGCTACATGAAGTCACTGTTTAACGTTCAGGAACGAGAAGAAATTATTGACCGTATTACCTCAATTGATGAAAATAGTGAGCGACAATGGGGTAAGATGACCGCATCACAGATGTTATTGCACTGCCAGGCACCTATTAAAATTGGCATTGGCGAACTGAAACTGAGCACTAATCTCATTTTCATGATTATTGGTCCATTGATCAAAAAGAAATTAATGAAGGAAGAGCCATTTGAAAAAAATCTACCAACGCATAAGGACTTTATTGTAAAATACGATCCCACATTAGCAATAGAAAAGCAAAATCTGATCAGATTAGTTAATTCTTTTGCAGAGAAGAAAGATCATTTGGCACTTAAACATCCCATTTTTGGCAAGATGAATACCCAACAATGGGATGCTTTAAACTGGAAACATCTAGATCATCATTTACGCCAATTTGGAAAATAAAGTTTATACTTTAAATATAACCTCTGTTGCACCGAAACCAAATTTCTCTTTTCTAGCATCCATAAAAGTTCTAACCTGCGGGTGTTTGCTAATTGTTTTATGGATATAATGCCTCAGTGTACCATTACCTACACCATGAATAAATACGATTGATGGCATTTGGTTTGCAATGGCTGCATCTAAAACCTGTTGAAAATAGTTTAATTGGATATCAACAATTTCAGACTGTCCTAAAAACTGATGGTCATCCCTTATTTTCTCAATGTGCAAATCTATTTCAGCTGCAGGTTTTGGTACAACTGGTTTTGCTGTTGGAGCCTTAAAAAAACTCTCTTTTAACTTCTGTGCATCAATTACTGGCAATGGTTCATCCAGTTGAATTAACCATGCATATTTATTGATTTCAGAAACTTGTTTTTTAGCTCCATTAAAATCTTTGGCTTTAAACTTTTTAGTGATATTGATTGGCTCTTTTGGTTCGATATTCGCAGTAGTAAAATATAATGCCTGGACAATGAATGATGGCCAGATTTCTAAATCGGCCAAATTTGCGCTATAGATTTGTGAACTTGTTTTAGCTTGGATCAAGCTTGCAAATTCGCCTTTATACTTTCCTTTTTGATCTGTTTTTAGACTGAACAGGAGTTGATAGGAAGTTTGATTAACCAATGTAAAATGAACTACCGAGCTTGCTTTTGAATCTTCACTTACTGCTAAATAAATCCCAACTTCGATAAATTCATCGTTAACAATAGCTTCACTTTGATTGTTATTTTGGAGGTTTGGTTTTGAACTATGGCCATGCACAGAGGTTAAGTTCTTTGCTGCGACCGGAATTTCAAAGCCATCGGTATCTGTTACACCTAAAGTTTCAGCGTCAATTACACGTGTTACATATCCTTCTCTCTTTTCGTCTACAAAACGAACAAAATCACCTAGTTTAAAATTCATCTGGCAAAGATAGGGAAAAGCTGAAAGACCAAAGCTTAAAGCAAAGTCATTTAACGATGAAAATTAATTTTGGTTAATGGATCATAGTTGATGGTTCATGGTTTGGATTCATGGGTCAATAGCCAATAGCTGATGGTCAATAGGCTAGCGATTTAAAAGTCGTTATGGATTTGGAAAACACAGGGATATGTTATACATTTCTGGAGCCAGCTGTGCACCATTGCTTCATTTACAGCTACATAATTAACATATTTCTTAACTCGAGTTCACGTTAAGCTAAGCTTTACTGAGTTTCTCAAAAATTACAAGGCTGAAGCGGACTCTACTTAATAGATTCTTCGTCCCTCAGAATGACAAGACATATAGTCAAGCGATATTTCCTTAAATAATGACATTACTCAAAGGGATGAATTGGCACATCATACACCTTCCATGATCCATCTTCCATCTCAAATCTAACCTACCATCTAATTAATGCGCTTGCCCAAGTAAAACCTGAGCCAAAAGCAGCTAGGCAAACCAAGTCTCCATCTTTTATTTTTCCGGCTTCCCAAGCTTCGCATAAGGCAATTGGCACTGATGCGGCAGTTGTATTGCCATATTTTTGAATGTTATTGAATACTTTATCATCACTTAAACCCAATAGTTGTTGTACATATTGGCTGATACGCAAATTAGCTTGGTGCGGCACTAAGAGATCAATATCCTTTTCAGTTAAATTATTTGCTTTTAATGCTTCTTTTATCACCTCTGGGAATTTTACTACTGCTTTTTTAAATACGGCTGGGCCATCCATATAGGGTAAAGCTGCTCCACTTTCAAGTTGTTCGGTAGTTAAAAAGAGTCCGCCGAGTTCTTGATCAGGGTAACCAGGTTTTTCCGGCAACCATTTATTGGCATGTGCACCTGGATAAAACATAGCTAGTATTTCTGCCTCTGCACCATCGCTATGTAAATGTGTGCTTAAAATCCCCTGTCCTTCTCTTTTTGCGGGCTGCAGGACTACGGCACCGGCACCATCTCCAAAAATTACAGAAACATTGCGACTTCTAGTTTCAAAGTCCATTGCGAATGAATGTTTTTCGCTGCCAACTACCAGAATGTTTTTATACATCCCTGTTTTGATAAACTGATCAGCTACTGATAATGCATAGAGGAAGCCGGAGCATTGGTTACGAACATCTAAAGCACCTACTTCTTTCATTTTCATTTCTCGTTGTAGTAGGACACCGCAGCCAGGAAAATAATAATCAGGACTTAAGGTTGCGAAAATAATGAAATCAACATCTTGTGCTGTAATGCCTGCCCTTTCTATGGCAATTTTTGCAGCTTCAACTCCCATTGTAGTGGTAGTTTCTGTTAATCGATCGGCAAATCTACGTTCTTTAATTCCTGTACGTTCCTGGATCCATTCATCATTGGTATCCATAAAACGTGATAGATCAGTATTGGTGTATACATTTTTCGGCACGTAATATCCGATGCCGGCAATTTTTGAACTTTGCATATCATCTGGTTTGTAATGTAAATATACGACTATATTGGTTCATTTGTTCAATGGTTCATTGGTCATATAGGTTAAACAAAGCTTTAGTGTAGACCCAGTGTAGACCCAGTGTTCGAAAAAACCTTACGGTTTTTGTTTTTAATAGTTCACTGGGTGGTATTTAGTTCTAAATGGTTAAACGTTAAATTGGAGTATAAGTTTAGATGAATATTACAATTTGGCACATTAATAAAGCTATTAGCTAGATTTACTTTCCAATGTAAAGACTAATTACTTATTTTTGTGATATGGCTACAGAAACCAAAGAAGAAACATTTACATTAGAAGAGATTTTAACTTCTTTAAAAACCGTTCATCGCCTGATTTTGTGGAATGATGATGTAAATACCTTTGAGCACGTAATTTGGTGTATGATGAAATACTTGGACTACAGTGAAAGCCAAGGCGAAAAAATTGCTTGGGAAGTTCATAACAAAGGTAAATGTGCTGTATTAGAAGGTTCTTTCACGGAGATGGAAGTTTATCGTAAAATTCTACAACAAGAAGGTTTAACGGTAAGTGTAGACTAGCCTTTAAAATCAAGCCAGCTACACTGTGGCTAATTAAGCTAGCTTTTTAAGCAATTCAATTAACTCTAATTGTGTAGTTTGAGTTTTATCTTTTGCATACCAACCATGCAATTTTTCGGCAATGAGTATTGGGTCTGTATTTTCCTTTTTCCATGTGGTCAACAAGCCCTGTAATACAGCTGGCCTTGGCCCCCATTTAGGCAAGATCACATTTTTATCTTCATCCAATACCAACAATACAGGAATTGCCCTTCCACCATTGGTTAAATAATTATCTATTAAAGATAAATGTTGATCTCTCAAAACAAATTTCAAATCAAATTTATCTGTTGCGGCTAACAATCTTATTGATAACTGGTACAATTTGAGCAGCATCACCACACCAACCTTCTGAAATTACCAAAAAGTGATAGCTACCTTTTACATTTTCGATGGCTTTTACAAGTTCATCCATCAAAGCGGTTGTTTTTTCAACCCTGTTCATGCGCTGTACATTCATTTTAGTATAATGTAACATCGCTTCAGAATGATCTGGTCCAGTTGTTTTGCCTTCTGCCAACAAATCATTAATTAATTTTCGGTAGGTTGAATAATCAACACCATCATTATCGAAAATATTACTGTAATTATCCATAAATAGCTGTAATAAAATAGTTACGCCTCATTTTTTTAAACCATCTATTCCGACCTTTGTCTTCCTTTTAAGGAAACTGATAAGAAATATACACAAAAATGAGACAAATTAATTGCAAAGGTCTGTTATTAACAGCTTTAATCTGTATGGTAACTGTAAAACTTTTTGCGCAAACAACAGGCGTTGGCAAAATTAGCGGAAAGATCATAGACGGACAAACCAACGAAACCATTCCATTTGCTTCGGCAATACTATTGGATAAAAAAACAAAAGTTACTGTTAAAATTGTTCAATCAGACGTTGACGGTAATTTCATATTAAGTAACTTACCTAAGGGTATATTTACATTTAAAGCAAGTTATGTTGGTTATCAAACCATGGTCAGGGACTCGGTTTCTATTTCTGATGCTGTTAAAGAAGTAAATTTCGGCAGTATTAAAATGAAACCCGCAAAAGGAAATCTTTTAAATGAAGTAACGGTTACCGCTCCAAAAACTACCATGCAAATGGGCATTGACAAGAAGATCTTTTCTGTAGATCAAAGTTTGGTTAGCGAGGGAGGTTCTGCTTCGGACCTTTTACAAAATGTACCCTCCGTGCAAACTGATATTGATGGCAATGTGAGTTTGAGGGGATCTTCTGGCGTTAGGGTATTGATTGACGGAAAACCATCTTTAATTGCTGGAGGTAATATTGCTCAAATTCTACAATCAATTCCTGCCAGTTCAATCGAAAGCGTTGAGTTAATTACCAACCCATCGGCAAAATATGATGCGGAAGGACAGTCGGGGATCATCAACATTGTTTTAAAAAAGAACAAGAAACTAGGATTCAATGGCTCTCTTGCACTTACAGCAGGCAATCGTGACAACTACAATGGCAATACCAGTTTAAGCTTTCAGAACAAAAAAGTGAACTTGTACGGAAATTACAGTTACCGTTATGGCAATCGCATTGGCGGAGGCTACAATAACATCTCCTATTTGCCACTAATGAATGCTACAAATCAAGATCGGGATTCGAAAGATCTAGATAAAAGTCATAATCTAAAAGCCGGAATGGACTATTATCTAGGTGAAAAAAGTGTAGTTAGTTTTTCTACAGGATTAAATTTCAGAACTCAGGACGAAAACGAACTGCTTAACATCAATGAACTATCGGCAAGTGCCACTCCATTATTTTTAAGCAATAGAACCAATACAGAAGATGGTGGTGGTAATAGTTATGACCTGAACTTAGATTTCAGTCAGAAGTTTAAAAAACCAAAAGAAGAACTTACGTTAAATTTCGGGTTTTCTGAGGGAGACAATGACAGTTATCAGATCTATAACACCAATAAACTGAATGTTGGTGCCGGAACAAATGCACAAAGCATCCAGCGCAATGATCGATATGGTTTTAACAGAAACTATAATGCGCAATTGGATTATTCGTTACCACTTGGCGTAGTAGGAAAGATTGAAGCTGGTTACCGGAGCCAAATTCGCCTTTCGGAGAGTTCTACTTATGCAGATGAGTTAAATTATGCAGGTGTATTCAATTTTAACAAAGACCTGAGCAATGAATTTAACAATAAAGATCAAGTTCATGCAGCCTATATCAATTACCAAAATCAGATTAAAAACTTCGGTTATCAGATAGGATTAAGAGCTGAAGATGCCAAATTGGATACACGTTTAGGCTCTTACGATCAGAATGGGGTACTTTCTTACACTCCTGGTCAGGTTGCTTACCAACGTTTATACCCAAGTATATTTCTTACCCAGAAATTTAAGGGCGACCAACAGTTGCAGGTAAGTTATAGTCGTAGAGTAAACAGGCCAAGGGGATGGGATACCAATCCATTCAAAGATGTTTCAGACCCATTTAATATCCGTCAGGGAAATCCGAATTTGAAACCAGAAGATGTACATGCATTTGAACTTAGCTATAACAAGTTTTTCAGCAAATTCTCTTTGATTTCAACGGCTTATATGCGTCAGACAAATGATGTGATCCAAAGAATAAGAACAGAGCCGGATGCTGATGGTGTGACTACGGTAACGCCTCAAAACTTAACAAAGAGTGTAGCGAGCGGACTAGAGTTGATTGGTAAATTTGATCTGTTCAAAACTTGGAATTTCACTGCCAATGTAAATCTTTATCAAAGTAAAATTACCGGCGTACCTACTTTGGGTATTTTAGAAAACTCCGGCTTTAGCTATAACACCAACATTACCAATAATTTTGTGCTGCCTTATGCAATCACCTTGCAGGTTAGGGGCGAATACCGTTCAAGAGAGGTAATGGCCCAAGGGATCAGAAAAGCGATGTACGGTGTTGATGCTGGTGCGAAATACGATTTCAAAAATAAGAAGTCGAGTTTGAGCTTAAATATCCGCGATGTGTTTTCAACAAGAAAGTGGCAAATGACAACTACTGGCGATTATTCGATTGTTGATTTTAGCAGATACATGCAGGGTACGATGGCGAATTTAACGTTCTCGTATCGTTTTGGTAAAACCGATTTTAGCTTTAAGAAAACTAAAAAATCTGACGAGAACGGTCGATCAGATGAAGAATCATTTTAATATTTTATATTTACGCTACCTTGAAGAGACTGCTCCCCTATTTTATTGCTTTTGCCTCACTAATTTTATTTTCTTTCGGTGCTAAAGGTGCCGAAAAAGGGATCATTAGAGGCAAAGTTGTAGAAGAGGTGGGAGCCCTGCCTATTCCATTTGCCATTGTCTCCATATTTGAAGGTACTGCAGAACAGCCCTTGTCTACCACCCAGACTGATGAAGGTGGCGAGTTCAAATTCATCAACCTCAAAGCTGGGATTTATAAGTTGAAAGTAAGTTATCTTGGCTTTGCTATTCTCTATGTAAATGAAATTACGATTACCGAAAAAGAGTTTGAAAAGAATGTCGGCACACTAAAGTTAAGTAGCGAACAAAGCAATTTGAATGAAGTAGTGATTAGTGCACAAAAACCTTTAGTTGAATTTGGAGCTGACGTGATTACCTACAACGTTGGCTCCTCTGTTTTGGCCGAAGGAAGTACCGCTACAGATGTACTAAAGAACGTACCTATGGTACAGGTTGACATTGATGGTAACGCAACTATTTCTGGCAAGAGAAGTACCAGAGTTTTTATAGACGGGAAACCCTCAGAATATATGACTTCCAATATTTCTGACCTGTTGAATGTTTTGCCTTCAGATGCGATAGAAAAGATAGAAGTGATGACCAATCCACCATCAAAATATTCTGGTGATGGAGAAGGGATATTGAATATTGTAATGAAAAAGGGCTTTAAAGTTGGCTTTAATGGCAATGTTGGCATAAATGCAGGTATACAGGGCAATACAAATGCGAATGCAAGTGCTTCTTATCGTGGCAAAAACTATAATTTGATTGGGAGTGGTGCTTATCGGCAAAATGTGGGCAGATCAAGCAGTGAAAGTTTTAGAAGTAATTTTTTGGCAGATCATCCTGAAGCACCAACCTCCTATAACAATCAATTTAACACTGGTAAAAACGACAATAATGGGGGCAATTTTCGTTTAGGTTTCGATTGGGATCTTACACCCAAACAAAGCTTACGTCTCTCTACCAATTACAATATCAATAGCAGCAATAGTGTTTCTGGAAACGACATTTATTATCTGGATGCTTCAAAGGTTGCAACCAGGTTACGAAATCAAGTAAATACTGGCGATGGGAATAGCAATAACTTCGTTTTCAATGCTGATTATAACCTTCAAACGGACACCAGCGGTGGGAAGTTGGCGATTGGCGTTACCGCCAACAAGAATAGCAATGATGACATGCGTACTTATGGACGATCGTATGCTTTCCCCAGTAATCTCAATCCAACATTACAGCATAACGGTACCGAAATCAGTAGCCAGGGTTTAACATTTAATTTGGATTACGACAAACCAGTATTCAAAAACCGTGATCAGTTGGAATTTGGATTTGCGTATAATTATCGGAAAAATGACAATGATCTTTTAGTTCAGAATTTTAATTATACAGCTGAAATCTTTGAGGTCAACAAAAACCTCTCGAACAAGTTTTTCTACAACGAGCATATTTTAGCTGGGTATGCCGCCTATAACTATCGCAAAAAAGGTTGGGGATTAAAAGGCGGATTAAGGGCTGAGTATACAAATGTTAATTTCGATCTAAGTACCGGAGAGAGTTACAATGTAAATCCTTACCTCAGCTTATTTCCAAATGTTTCGCTAAACCACTTTTTCAAAAAAAGATATAATCTAGGTGCAACTTACAGTGTTCGTGTGAACAGGCCCAGAGAAAACGCATTAAATCCACAGGTAAACAATGCTGATACTTTAAATATTTCTTATGGCAATCCGAATTTAGCCCCTTCCTACACACATCAAATGGATGTTAGCTTTGGTGCTTTTGGACAAAAGTGGTCGTTTACACCTCGTGTTTCTTATTCTACCAGTAAAGGTGTAATTGAGCGCTATCGTTTTGTAAACCCAAAAAGTTTAACTGGCGGCAACACTCCTGTTACCGAAAATACTTTTGCAAATGTGGGCACCAATAATAGATTGGCATTAATGCTGATTGGAAATTACCGGCCTACTAGCAAAATTGTAGCCAATGGAAATTTTACCATCGTTCAAAGCAAATATATCTCTGACTTAAATTCTTCCTTAAATAGAGATGGAATAAGCATTACTGCAGCTTTTGGTTTTTCTATGCAATTACCTTATAAAACTGCATTTGAATCTAATGTAAATTACTCCAATATCGTTAATTCACAAGGTCGTAATAAAGGTTCGATTACGACAAGCTTTGGTGCCAGAAAAGCATTCTTCAAAAATACCTGGAGCGCTAGGATCAGTACAAATGACCCTTTTGGCAGGAGAAGAAATAGTTCTTTGAGTGAGGGCCCTAATTTTTCATTAGAAAGCTATTCCAGAAACAATAGCAACAACGTTAATTTGAGTTTAACCTACCGATTTACGAAAGTTAAGGTTAAGAAAACTGAGATTCCACCGCCACCGAAGGGGTAGTGAGTTACGAGTTAAACGTTACGAGTTACGAGGCTGGGCATATATCAGGCGAACGGCTATTTAGCCACAGATGCACAGATTTTAGCTTCAATAAAAAAGCTTGCGTCTAAGCATTCACACTCATTTATCTAGACTATACTCTTATAATCCTCAATCTCTTAATCTGTGGCTACCAATTTATGCTCCCAAAATCATCTGTGCATCTGTGGCCAACCTTAGCTCGTTATGCTTTAACCATTGAACCAATAAACTCCCATTTCTCCCTCTCCGCTTTGTTTAGTATCTTGCGCTATGAATACTGATAATCCCTGGAAAATTCTAAGTAGTGAAAAAATCTACGATAACAACTGGATTTCTTTAACGGAACATCAAGTTTTGAATCCATCAGGTGGAGCAGGAATTTATGGCGAAGTCCATTTCAAGAATTTTGCGATTGGTATTATCCCATTAGATGAGCATCTGAATACCTGGATTGTTGGGCAATATCGGTTTCCTTTAAAAATGTACAGCTGGGAAATCATTGAAGGTGGTGGGTCTTTAGCTTTACCACCTATAGAAGGTGCAAAACGTGAACTGGTTGAAGAAACAGGCATTAGCGCAGGCAGCTTTATCGAAATCCAGCGAATGCATCTATCTAATTCAGTAAGTGATGAGCTAGCTATTATCTATATCGCAAGAGATTTAACTTTTGGAGAAGCAGAGCCAGAAGAAACTGAGCAACTAGTGGTCAAAAAATTGCCGTTCGAAACGGTTTATCAAATGGTCATCAATGGCGAAATTACCGATAGCATGAGCGTTGTAGGCATATTAAAAACTAAAATCTTAATACAAGAAGGAAAAATTTAATTTAAATGAACAAATTTTTAGGCTATATATTTGGCCCTATCTTCCACATCCTATTCTTTTTATTTCTATGCATTTTCCATCCAATTCAATGGATCTGCTTTAAATTTTTCGGATACAAAGCTCATAAAGTATCGGTTGACTATCTGAACTTATTTTTAACCTACTGTAATTGGTCATTATTTAATTCTGTAACTTTCAACAACGATCAACAACTGCCTACAGACAAACCGATCATCTTTGTGGCCAATCACCAAAGTATGTATGATATTCCAGGGATCATCTGGAACCTAAAGAAACACCATCCAAAATTCATCTCCAAAATTGAACTTACAAAAGGTATTCCGTCTATTTCCTATAACCTAAAAGTTGGTGGCGGAGCTAATATTAATCGAAAAGATAGTAAACAGGCTGTTTCAGAGATCATTAAATTGGGAAGAAGAATGGCTGCAAATAATTGGAGTGCTGTCATCTTTGCAGAAGGTACCAGAGCAAAAGACGGAAAAATAAAGCCCTTTCATGTAGGAGGGATAGCTACTTTGCTTAAGGTAGCTCCAGAAGCGTTGGTTGTACCTATAGCCATAGAAAACTCTTGGAAAATTGTCCGTTATGGCATGTTTCCATTAACTGTTGGCAATGCCATTAAATGGACGGTACTAACACCCATTGATAAAACCGGCAAAAACCCAGAAGAAATTGTATTAGCTACCGAAATGGCTATCAGAACCTACTTAAACCAACCTACCTCATGAAAATCATTAATTACATTTTAATCTGCTTACTAAGCTTAAGTTTATCAGCAGGTGCACAGTCGAAAAAGAGCGAAAACACGCTGCTGTGGGAAATCTCCGGTAAAGGATTAAAAAAACCATCTTATGTTTTTGGTACTTACCATTTTGCCGACAAAGGTTTTATCGATACGATGAAAGTGCTAAATGAAAAATTAAGTGGAGCAGATGCCATTGTGGGCGAGCTGATTATAGATAAACAGGTTGCGATGAAATTGCTTCCTTTTATGACGATGAAAGGCAATACCATAGCTAAACTTTTAACTCCTGAAGAATATAAATCAGTTGATGATTACCTTAAAAAATTTCCAGGTTATGATCTTAAAATGTTCAACTCGATGAAACCTGTAGTAATCCAAACTGTCATTTTACAGCTTACTGCTCCGAAAACCTTTACTCCTACAAATCCAGCCATCGATGAATATATACAGACCTATGGCAAATCGAACAACAAAAAAGTATTTGGCCTTGAAACCGCAGAAGACCAAGCAAAGGTATTATTCGGCATCAGTATAGATAGACAAAAAGAAATGCTTTTAAAGTACGTTAGAGAAAGTGAGAAGAATGAAAAAGAAGGAAAAGACTTATATCAATACTACATTACACAAGACCTTGAGAAATTAGAAAAACTTTTTAACGACACCAGTTATTACACCGCTAAAGAAATGGATGCGATGCTTAAAGATCGTAACTCGAAATGGATAGCCCAATTACCCGATATGATGAAAGATCAATCGCTTTTCATTGCTGTTGGTGCTGGACATTTAATTGGTAAAGATGGATTAATTAAAGGCTTGCAGGCAAAAGGCTATAAGGTTAAACCTGTAGCAACGAATTAAAAAAAGTCATTGCCCATTAGTTGTTTATACATTTTGTTCTTTAGAACGTAGTGCTTGTCCTGCAAGTGCGGGGGAGAAATCTATCTAGAAACAATTTCGAAAGATTCTTCACTACGTTCTGAATGACAAAATCACATTCAGACAAACCTGCGTTCTGGATGACAAAATGTTTAAGTAGTGGCAATACGCCATTAGTTAGCCACAGATTAAAACGGATTTTGGATAGTCTCTAGCTAGATTCAAACTAAATACACACCACCAATAACACCTAAATTTAACTCAAATACTAAACTTAGCCACCTTATAGCTACCTCGAAGCTACCTCGAAGCTAGGTCATCCCTAAATCGTATCTGTTTTGATAGATTTAACACCCATGATGATCTAGAATTTACACTCTGCAAAACATCTAGTGTCCAAAATAAAAATAATCTATTAACTAAGAATTAAACGTTCTTTCCGTCAATCAGTTTGAAGAATTCATCTCTATAGGTATCCCCTATTGGGATAGTTTTGGCAGCAATTGAAATTCTACTTCTTTCAATGCTTTCAATTTTATCTATGGAGATAATATATGATTTATGTACACGAATAAAGTCGCCCTTTGGGAGGGTTTCTTCCATCCTCTTCATGTTCTGTAAGGTAATGATCCTCTCGTTTTTGGTGAAGATTGAAATATAATCTTTTAGTCCTTCAATGTATAGGATATCATCGAGTTCTACTTTCTGTATTTTATGTTCGGTTTTAATGAAGATAAAATCTTGTGCCGGCGCATTAGTTGATGTAGCAGCAACTGGCGTAGGAATAGGCTCCGGAGCTGGGACCATCGCAGGCTCTGCTTTCTGTAATTGATTATGAACCTTCTCTACTGCTTTATAAAAACGATCAAAGGCTATAGGTTTCAATAAATAGTCCGATACATTTAAATCGTAGCTTTCCAGGGCATATTGAGAGTAAGCAGTGGTTAAAATGTAGTTAGCTTTTCCACTGGCGATTTTCAGGAACTGAATTCCAGTTAGATCTGGCATTTGAATATCTAAAAATACGAGATCTATTCCTCCTGCCTGTACCAATTGCAAAGCTTCAATTGCATTTTCGGTACGTTTTACCAGTTGTAAAAAGGGAACTTTAGAAACGTAATCCTCAATAATATCAAGCGCTAATGGCTCGTCGTCAACAGCAATACATTTTAATATCATAAGTCTAGCATCAATTCTGTGGTGTAATGAGTAGCCGAATTTACAATATTTAATTTATATCGATCCGGATAAAGTAATTCTAACCTTCTTTCTACATTGTTTAGCCCAACCCCACCCATGGCATCTTTATTGGTTTTATTTTTTTTATTGCTTACGCTAAAATGCAATATTTTTTGGTTAGCAATAATATTGATCTTGATCGGATCTGTTGGGTCATTGGCTACTCCATGCTTAAATGCATTTTCAACAAATGAGATCAAAATCAAAGGCACAATTTGTTGACCATCTACCTCACCATTAATGGTAATTTCAACTGCGGCACCATCTTTAAACCTCAGTTTTTGCAGTTCTACAAAGCTCTGTACATATTCTACCTCTTTGCTTAGGCCAACCCAGCTATCATTACTTTCATAGATCATATAACGCATAATTTCTGAGAGTTTTAAGATTGCGTCTGCCGTTTTATCTGATTTTTGATAAGCCAGAGAATATATGTTATTTAAAGAGTTGAACAAAAAATGCGGGTTGAGCTGAGACTTTAAGAATTGAAGCTCCATGTCTTTTTTCTCGCTTTCAAGATTACGCTGGATGCGTTCATTAGAAAACCAATCGACCGCAAATTTGATGATACAACTGGCAACTAAAAAAAAGCCAGCGATAAACAAACAATTCACTGCATAGATATTAAGACTAATTTCATGTTTCTCCCCGGCCCTACCATAATGCAACATTTCTGCCGGGTTTAGAACTGCTATCACTGTTTTAATTGCCGTACTAATTAGCATTAAAAAAACAAACGAAAACATATAGAGCCAGTATTTTTTTTTCTTCTTTATGAATTCTGGTATTAAGAAAATATAATTGATATAAAAAATAGAGACATTTAACAATCCAAAAACTCCGTAACTGATGGTATAATCTTTCAGGGAATGCTTTTCCTTATCAAAAAAACATATCAATGCGACAAACAACAAAATGATGCCCCAAAATATACTATTTAGAACTATAGATGCTTTACTCTTATCTTTCATAAGATTTATTTAATAGGCCTTTAATTGTATCCAAAGTAGATATTTGATTTATTTTTAGCTTAGACATTCGACGAACGGGCATTTTTTTTCTACCAAATGGCAAAAACAAACAACCAGCTACAAAACTATCCATTTTAACCGTTTATCTAGAATAATATGCACTTTGTCTAAAACATTTTAGCAGTATTTTTTTAATCATTCTATTTGTTTCAACAAACAAAAACAATAAACCTTTTAACAAATAGAACCATGAAAAAGTTAACAAATGTATCGCCATTCTTACTTTTATTATTCCCAGTCTTTATCATGATGGTATTAGCTTTTGCTACAAGCAATACAACTACGCAAGACGAAGAAGTTGCTTCAAAAACAACATCTGCAACTGGCACTATGGTTAAGGCTACAACTGCAATCTTAAAATAAGCATGAGCAATTTCGCTATAGAAACTGTAGGATTAACCTATAACTTCGGTTCTCAAACTGTAGTTAAAGATCTTTCGCTACAAGTACCAAAAGGAAGTATCTACGGCTTTTTAGGCCCAAATGGTGCTGGAAAGACTACAACGATAAAAATTCTGCTGAATTTATTGAAATCTCCTGCAGATCAGGTTTTCATTTTTGGCAAAGAAATCAATACCAATCGAGTTGCCTGTTTGAAAAGAATGGGGGCCTTAGTAGAGCAACCCGCAATTTATGGGAACTTAACCGGCAAAGAAAATTTGATTAATCGTTGTATGTTATTGGGCATTCCAAAAAGCAAATCGAATGAGATGTTAACCTTAGTTGGCTTAACTGAAGCGGCAAATAAAAAAGCTGGCAAGTACTCGTTGGGAATGAAACAACGTTTGGGCATAGCCTTGGCCTTACTTTCTGATCCTGAATTACTGTTGCTAGATGAACCTACTAATGGTTTAGATCCTAATGGGATTATTGAAATCAGAAACTTGATGATTGAACTGACCAGCAAACATCAAAAAACAATTCTGGTATCTAGTCACCTGCTAGCAGAAATAGAAAGGACTGCAACTCATGTGGGCATTATCAATAAAGGCCAATTGTTGTTTCAGGGACCTATAGGAGACTTACAAAGCTTAGGTAAGCCTGTTGTTAGGATAGAGACAGATAACTCGGCACAGACGCTTCAATTACTTGAACAGCTTGGCATTTCTATCGTAAAAACTGAAGAAAACAGTGTTTATATCAGCTTTACAACAAAAGAAGAGATAGCCAATATCAATAGCTCCCTAGTTAATGCTGGGATTAAAGTTTACAGTATTGCCAAAGAGAGAAAAGACCTCGAGAATTTATTTTTAGACATCACCAATCAGAACTAATATGCGCTCTTTATACTTATCATTTTTTTCAGAGTTTTATAAATCTAGAAAAACACTTGCATTTTGGGCAGCGATCATCCTCCCTGTAGTTATCTGTTCATTGGTAGCCGTTGGCTTTTTAAGTCGGGCAGAGTTAATGATTAAATCGAATGCATCGCCCGAGGTCTATTGGTTTCAGTTAACGAGGAATACTACTGGCATTATGGGAATGTTGATCTTACCTTTTTATGTGATTTTCATGGCCTATTCTGTTAACAACATAGAACATAAAAACGATACCTGGAAAACAATCTTCACCTTACCATTAAATAAACTTTCCATATACTCAGCAAAATATCTATATAGTTTATCACTGGTTTTCATCTGTTTATTTTTATTCTGTACGCTAACTTATGCTTCAGGATTTGTATTACAGGCAATAGAAAGTGGGTTTAAATTTAATCAATATTCGCCGCTGGATATGTTGAGCAAAGTATATCTTAAATTATTTTTATCGGTATTAGGAATTGTTTCTATTCAGTTTATCATCAGTTTGGTTTGGTCTGACTTCCTCAAACCAATGGGTTTAGGATTTATAGGCGTAATTGCCGGAATGATCTTAGCAATTGCAGGCTGGAAATACGCCAAATTTTTTCCATACAGTCAGCCAATGATTGCATTAAATACCGGCAAAAAATCTGAAGCCCTGATGACTGCCGATTTTACACTTTTTACAACAGAGATTATATCAAGCATCGCAACTGCAATTGTATTATTCGTAGTTGGCTATTACATCCTCTCAAAGAAGACCATTAAATAATACCCCAAAAGGGTTTAACATAGCATTTTTAGTTTAGTTTAGTTAGAAGAAACAGGTAGTGGATGCTGCCTGTTCTTTTTTTTGGTTCATTGGTCATTGGTTCATTAGTTCAATGGTTTGTATGGAGTGCGGCAAGGTTGCGATATGTCTAGCTAACTTGGTTGTTTTTACGAGTTGAGGTAAAACTCAGCCAATAAACCTAAACTATCTGCCGGCCTTAGGGATGATCACTAAACTTTCGTGCCCGTTTTCATCTACAGCCTGAACGCCAAAAAAGTAATTATCTTTTGAATATGCAAGGACAGCATTATTTTCCTTTATAAAAAATTTCTTCTCCCAAAACGGACTTGTTGTTTCACGCATCAGCACATAATAACCAGCAGGAGTTTTACCCTTTGGGGCATCCCACTTCAGGTTGGTTTTATTAGTTAATCCTGTAGTTACAACCGTTACATTTTCAGGTTCTTGAACAGATAAGCCAAGGTTGGCCATTACAGATAAATTCATTCTCGTCACTTTCTGAAGGTAGTTGTAATCGACATACTCTGGCAAATCACCATATCTAAATCCATTTTCAGTTCTTACATCCTGATGTTGTCTATTAAAATCTTCATTCATTTCAGTAATGCGAACTGCTGCAAATCCCTGTTGTGAAAATGGTGTATGGTCACCACCTCGCAGATAACGATCTCTCCTATAAATAAGTTTAACCTCTAACTGATCTACATATCGTTCTGCAACCTCTTTAATGTACCTAGATGCTTGCCGAGCCTTTCCATCATTATCTGTTCCAGCTGCAATTCTTGCGGTGGCCTGTTCCTTAGTTTCTGCAACTGAAACACCCTCACTAAAAACACGAACACTGCTATTATCCTTTAAATCTGTTTCCATTCCATAAGAATTGCCAACAATGTCATTATTCATCAACAAATGTACATTCCACCCCTCCTCTTTGGCCCGTTTAGCCAGGTTTGTTGCACCGTATAAACCTTGTTCTTCGCCAACCATGGCCACAAAAACCAAAGTACAACTAAACTTTTGCGAGCTCATAATCCTACACATTTCAAGTACGGCGGCAACGCCAGATGCATCATCATTGGCGCCTGGGGCAAAATCTTTGATATTCATAACATCCGTTACCCTTGAATCATAATGCCCAGAAACCATTAACATTCTTTTATCATTTGGATCATTTCCAGGTAGAATGGCAATTACATTTTTCAGCATTACCGGTTCTTTGATTCTTCTCCCATCTGGCGCCTGCATAAAGCTATCATAACTTACCTGCAGCCTTCCCTTACTGGCGATACCATACTTTTCAAATTCGCTTTTTATCCAGGTTCTTGCAGCTCCAATTCCAGTTGTTTTGCTCAATGTATCACTTAGGGTATGTCTGGTTTGAAAAGAGACTAATTTTTTGACCAGTACCTCTAATTTTGAGGAAGAAACTTCATTAACCATTTGGCTAATATTCGGGTCTTTAACAACAATTTGCTGTGCAAAAAGCTGTAAATTTATAGAAAGAGAAAAAAGCAGGATGGTGATAAAATTCTTCATAAAATGAGCCTTGTAAAAATATGAATAGAAAGGTACAATTATTTATCATTAACTGTAAATTCACCAACGTTAATGATACTATCTCCTTAAACTAATTAAAAAACTATGATGAAAAAATTTACTATTAGCACATTGGCCATTGGTCTATGTTTTTCTGCATTTGCACAAGAGCCGATCAATTCTGCGGCCGTGCAAAAGATCAGAACTGAAGGCTTAGAAAAGTCTAAGGCAATGGATATTGCTTATCACATTACAGATGTTTCTGGCCCACGTTTATCTAATTCTCCAGGGTTAAAAAGAGCTCAAGATTGGGCTGTTAAGTACTTTAAAGAAATGGGATTAAAGAATGTCCATTTAGAAGCTTGGGGAGATTTTGGAAAAGGCTGGCAAGTAGACAAATTCTATGCTGCTACAACTTTGCCTTACTACCATCCAATTATTGCTTCTCCTAAAGCTTGGACTCCTAGTACAAAGGGCGCAATAAAATCTGAAGTTATATTAATCAAAGCTGATACCATAACAGATTTAGCTAAATATAAAGGAAAATTAGCTGGCAAAATAGTGATGATTGAATCTGCTCTGGTTCAGCCACTTAAAAACTCTTATACGCCAGACAATGTTCGTTATACTGATGAAAAATTAGCCGAAATGGCCACAGCAGCACTTCCTCCAGCTGGTGCTGGCAGACCAGGCGCTAACCGCCAAGGTGCTCCTGGTGGCAACCAAAGAGCAATGATGATGAGGGTTACTGCTATGAGAGCTGCGATCGACAGTCTGTTGTTAGTAGAGAAAATCGGATTAAAGTTAACCTATGCCCGTGGAAGCTATGGTACATTTTTTACCAGCAATGGTGCTTCTTACAAATTAGATGCAAAACCTGTTAACCCAGAACTGGAAGTAAGCAGTGAAGATTACCTACACATTTTACGCTTGTTACGCGGTGGCGAAAAAGTAGAAATGGAAGCAGAGGTTAAAACTTCATTTTATGACAAAGATCCAAAAGGGTACAATGTAATCGCCGAAATTCCAGGAACAGATCCAACGCTAAAAGACGAAATTGTAATGTTAGGAGGTCACTATGACTCCTGGCACTCAGGCACTGGAGCTACAGACAACGCAGCTGGTTCTACCGTAATGATTGAGGCCATGCGTATTTTAAAAGCTATTGACTTTAAACCTAAACGTACCATTCGTATTGCATTATGGAGTTCTGAAGAACAAGGCCTGTTTGGTTCAAGAGGTTATGTAAAAGAACATTTTGCAGAAGCTAAAGATTCTACCTACGTACTTAAACCAGAACATGCTAAACTAAGCGCATATTACAACTTAGACAATGGAACTGGAACAGTTCGTGGTGTTTATTTACAAGGAAATGCGGCAGTAAAAGATATTTTCCAAAGCTGGTTAACTCCGTTTGAAGATCTTGGAGCAAAAACAATTACTGTTGGCAACACAGGCGGTACAGATCACCAATCTTATGATGGTGTTGGCTTACCTGGTTTCCAGTTTATCCAAGATCCAATGGATTATAACACTCGTACACATCACTCTAATCAAGATACCTTTGACAGATTGGTAGAAGATGACTTGAAAAAATCGGCAACGATTATCGCTTCTTTTGTTTACCATACTTCTGAGCGTGCAGAAAAATTACCACGCAAACCGATGCCAAAACCGGCAGTTGGTAGATTTTAGATTACGCTGTAAATTGTAGTCCATTTAAGAGGCCCCTATGACAGAGGTCAGAAGGGGCCTTATTATTATATATAGAGAGCAAAAAGATTATCTTCTGTTGTTATTATCGATTTGTTGTTCTAGATATTCCAATTTTGTTCTTAAACTCCTAAGCTCTTTTCCTGTAACGAACTTTCCAACTAACATGTTGATAAATTTTACACCTGCTATTGAAGCAATCATACAATAGGAAAACCATAACAAATAGTTTTTGGGTACATCTTCCCCTGTTGAAACGTTTTTTTTACTCGGTTTATCACTGATGGTAGTAAGAGAGTCCAAAACCATACCTGAATTCAAATCCTTTGTAATATTAGTTTTCAATCCAACTATGCTATTATAGGTGGTATCAGTATTAACCACTTTTTTATTTGAATCCACAGTTGATATAATTTTTAGGGATTTGACACAGGTATCTGATGCATTACATGAGTTTTGCTTGAAGACTACATCATCTAGGATTTTACTTTTGGCTAGTTCCAAAAACAGAGGGACTAAAAGTGTTGCTCCGATTCCTAAAAACATACACCTCATTAAATGGTTTAAGTCCTTTCGGCCTTGGGGATGACCCTGATCATCAGGATCATTAGAGGGTAGGTAAAAGTTTATTATTCCCCCTAATATACTTGCAATTATTGCAGTTGATGCGAGATAAAAAATTGACATGTGTTTCTCATTTAAATTTCAGACTAGACAGTTATTCCATAAGCTTCTGTAAATGCTATTTGGGCATAAGCAATGGAAGCGTAGGCATATCCCCTATCACCCCAAGTTGTTGTACCCCAACTATTCCTTATGATTAATCGATCTGCAGTATATCCTACAATAGCTACAGCGTGCCCACCTTGCTGTGTTTGATCCAAATAGATGTCTAAGTTTCCATTTGTAGCACTTGCGTTTTGCCAAGTGTCATCCACATTCAATCTCACCAAAATTGGACCGTTACCTGCAGCGATCCACTCTTTCCAAATTTTAATTTTTACCGCATCATCTTGGGCGAGATTAAAATAATTCCTAATCCGATATCGAGATGCTAATGTATAAAACTCATTTTCATCTCCTTGAAAAAGTTCGTTACTTTCAAAACGCAAAACTTGGTTTAATACACAACCGTATTTTCTAGCAATATCTAAAGCGGCCTTTAAGCTGGTACCAGAAGACTCAATGAATGTTGACGGCCTATTGTCAAACTCATCCATTTCTTTTGCAGACATCCATATAAAACGTATTGAGAGAAGATCATTCTCTTGTAATTGTTTTTTCTTCACAAAATGCCATCTTAACAACGCGTCTGCGGTTGCCCAACCTACACAAGATCCTGTTTGACCTTGGTCATTGATTCTCCACCAGGGTTCCCTTAAATCTACCGTGATTGGTATTTCTTGTAAAGTGTAAGTAAATTTAGCTGTGACTGCATCCTTAAAGTTCCAGTCATCTAGAGTTCCTTTCGATGGAATACAGTTAAGGATTCTTTTTGTAGTTTTTCCTTTCATAATAAGCATTAAGTTTGATTATAGATATTTAGAAACTCGGTCCTACGATTGCAGAAAAACTGAATCTTGCCACCAATCCAAATGTTAAGCGATCATGTAATCTTTTATAATTAGGCTCATTTTTTTTGCTTTCAGCTGACTCGAAGGTATCAGGTGCTTCGACATAAAAACCACCTAAAAACTTATTAGATTTATTGAAAAAATAAGCTCCCAAACCTACATTTGTATATGTTGGCATAATCAATTTTGATTCTGATATCTTATGTCGCACATATAAATTCCATGCGATATATTCTTTTTCCTTACCTCCGAAACTAGAGAAGACTATTGCATCAAAATTCAGATCTATTCGTTTGTATCTTTTATACGAACCAGAGTAGGCCACAAACTCTTTTTGACTTTCTAGTGTATTTACCCCTGAAACCTCCGTATTTTTTAAGATATAAGTTGATTTATTTAAAGTTTCAAAATTGTTGGTAAACTCGCGATTTACTTCTAAACCAAGTAACCATCTGCCTACTTCATAATTTGCACCTACCGCCAGATTCCCACCATAAAAATCTGTGGTTGTAAATGTTTTACTTATCGGTACCCCTATTGGATTTACTTCCTCTAGTTTGAATGAGGTCGCATTTCTTCCCCCTTTTACATAAAAAAGAAGTATTTGTCTTGGAATACCTTCTTCCAGTGCCTTGAGCGCATCCTGTTTCTGAAGAAATTCACTTTCCAAGCTTTCAATTTCTTTTGTTAACGCATTAATTTGCAATGTGTCCATCGGTTTCTTGTTCTTTAAGGAGTTTATGATTAGCCTATTTCTATCTGCATTCTTTACCAATGAATAAATGTCTCTATTTAGGATGCGTTCTTTGCCTGATGCTGGATCAATTCTAAATCTTAGACCTAGAAAACCACCTAAACCAGCACTAGCCTGAAGTTCACCTCTATTAAAAAGGAAAGAAGTGCCCTCCTCATTTTTTCCATATGCATTTATTCCCCAAGCAAGTTTAGGTTTCCAAGTACGGTCTAATGTTTTGGTTAATGAACCTAAATTGGTGAAGTCAAATGTTAGGTTAGCCTTAGTAAGGTCCAAACTAATATTAGCACCTTGATAAACTATTGTACTTTTCCCATCAGCATCTTGACTCAATGTTTGAGCAGACGCGAAATTCAGACCACCTACGAATAACGCTATTAAACCTACTATCCTATTTTTCATCCTTTTTGTCATTTAATTCATATCCTTCTTTTAGAATTAATTTTCCATTACCTTTAATGGTCCCTTCAATTGGAAATTCAGAGAGCTTTCTGTCATCATACGTCACTTCTAATTCCCAAGTTCGTGCTGCCCTGCCAGATGTGCTGGCATAAATATTTAATTTACCATCTGTAAAGAGTGATACATCCTTTACCTTACCTGAAATTGTGAAGTCAAAATTGTTATCACTAGCTAGGTCTGCATCCTTTCCATTAAAACTGATTTGTTTCGGAAAATCAATCTCGCTGTTATAAGTAAATTTGTAAGTAACTGTTCCCATAATTTTTAATTGTTTGAATTGTTAAATCAAAACTAATTGGGCTATGAATAAATGTCTAGTGATAATCGCCTTAAATCACTAGGTGTTTTTACGGTATCACGAAATGTGATTTTACGGTTGTTAATCAATTGATTATTAGCGACATTTACGATAATTAACGTAATCAAAAATTTAATCTTAAAACTATGCTAATCAAATTAGACGATGACAACAAATTTCTTGGAGGTAGAGTCGACAAAGCAATGGTAAAATCAATGGTATATGATTATCGGAATGTACCTGCCGAAAAACTCTTTTATGCTCATTTTCAAGTAGCTGAAATTCTTCAACTTTTGGTCGATAATGGGGCGATTTCAGAAGGTGCTCTTGGCCATATTATGCCTAACTACGGAGTTAAAATTTATATTGGACAACACAATCATATAAGTAATTGTCCTCAGGGAAGACACGAAGATTACATGGGGAAAAATACAATGATTGTTTGTGCAACCTTTATTACTGACGAAAAAAAATTTCGATACTCAGATAAGTTGGTAAATAAAAGGGATACAATATTATTAAGTGGCGCAAGGCTTGATAACAATGGAAATGCTTTAGATCAAAGTTCAACTTATCCACCAGACAATCCTTATCAAGGACAACCACCTATTCCAATCCCTTCAGGTGAAGAGCCTGATACTTATGACGTTGGCCTTATTTAACAAAATGAATATTCTTTTTATACCCTACTCACAAATTATAGAATGGATGTGTCTAATCGCATCCATTCTCTTTATTCGTACTGCCAAACCCAAGTTTTGGCGGAGTTTTGTTCTGTACTTAATTATTACAATTATCGTCGAGGATTTTGCTTACTATATCGCTCATTATCAGCGTCATCTCAGCAATCATTGGCTTTATAATATCTTTTTAGCTATTTATGCCCCATTTCATTTATGGGTTTTTTCAAAAATTATCAATCGGCAAGACATTAAAAAACTTTGTTTGGGTTTAGGCATAACCATTGCGCTATTGTTTTTGTGGGAATGGAATAACCAGGGCATTGAACTCTTGTTTTATAAAACTAACACTGTATTTGGCTTAAGCATAACCTTTCTTTCAATATATTACTTTTACAATCTTTTTAAGCAAGATATACACATTGAAATTTTAAAAGATCCTGCATTTTGGTTTGTAACTGGTTGCTTATTTTTTTATGCGACAAGCACAGGTGTAAATGCTTTCTTTATTCAAATATTAAATGGCAATTATAAAATCCGATATTTTATTCTTACTTTCTTAAATTTAATCATGTATTCATGTTGGATTAAAGCCTTTTTATGTCTTCGCAAAAATCAGAGCTCAATTCGATCCTAATCTTTATCACAATTACGTTCTTCGCCATTGTCTGGTTTGATTTTGTTAATCAGATTATACTATCATCGCAGAAGAAAACATATAGAAGAAAAGAATTTGATGAATCAAAACTTCGAATCAGAACTCCTGAAAACCCATCTTGAAGTACAGGAACAAACCATGCAGACCATCGCAACTGATTTACATGATAACATTGGTCAATTACTAAGCTTGACTACTTTGACGTTAAATTCAGTTAACCTAAAAGATGTTAAGAGGTCGGAAGAAAAAATAGCGACTTCATTAAGTCTGGTCAACAAATCAATCAAGGAACTTAGAGATTTAGCCAAGATCTTGCAGGGGGAGCAATTATTGGAAACTGGTCTTGGCAATGCGCTTCAGCAAGAGTTGGACAGATTAGAGCGCATTGGCGGATATGAATTAAAAGTGAACAATCGGTTAATTGATTCGTCTACATCTTCACCCAAAAAAGACTTGATCATTTTGCGTCTTCTTCAAGAAATTATCAATAACATCATCAAACATGCAGCAGCCACTTGTATTGAAATAGATGTTCACTTAACAGGAGAACACCTTTTTTTAAGCGTAACAGAAAATGGGGTTGGCTTTGATTATGAGCAAGTAAAAAAGCAAAATCGTGGAATAGGTCTATATTCTATACATAAGCGTATCGAAATGATTGCTGGAAATATACAGATCAGTCGCCTCAACCCAAACGGAACTATAATCGCCATTGAAATCCCCTATCCCTAAATATGAATACTGAAAAAATTGCAGTCGCCGTTGTAGACGATCATACTTTGTTCCGTTCTGGACTAGCTAGTTTAATTGAAGAATTTGATGAAATCAATCTGGTATTCGAAGCAAAAAATGGAATTGATTTCCAAGAAAAGCTGAAAAAATCACCTACTTTACAGGTTGTGCTTATGGACATCAATATGCCGATTATGGATGGTAATAGTACTACTAAGTGGATTAAGGCAAATTACCCGACAATAAATGTATTGGCGTTAAGCATGTTTGAAGATGAAAAAGCCATCATTGGGATGTTAAAAGCTGGTGCAGGTGGTTATTTATTAAAAGAATCAAAACCATCTGAACTATTGCAGGCCATTCATACCATTAACGAAAAAGGAGTTTACCTCAACGAACTCGTTTCTGGTAGGTTATTGAATGCACTTAAGCAGGAACGACAACCCATTTTCTCTGATAGAGAACTTACTTTTCTTCAATATTGCAGCACAGAATTAACTTACAAAGAAATCGCATTGGAAATGAATGTTAGTCCGCGGACAGTAGACAACTACCGTGAATCCCTTTTTGCTAAGCTTAATATTAAATCTAGAACTGGATTAGTGGTTTATGGAATCAAAAACAATTGGATTGCACTTTAACTATAGCGTAAATTCTTGATGTCTATCAGGGATTTCCACATTCAGAAAACCTTTGTTAATCAGCTTTTCTCTAAAGATTTGTTGCACGTCATAATCTCCGTGTACCAAAAATACCTTTTTAACCTTCTTAGCATCCTGACAAGATAAAAATTTAAGCAAATCTTCATAGTCTCCGTGTGCGCTCATGGACTGGATAGTTTGTACCTCTACGATTACCTGATGTTGTTCTCCAAAAATATAGACTTCTGAAGCACCATTTTTAAGTTTGCCTCCTAGTGAATTCGGTTCACAATAACCAACAATCAAAATTGTATTTTTACGATCGCCTATATTGTTGGCGATATGGTGTTTTACCCTTCCGGCTTCGGCCATCCCAGAAGCTGAGATAATAATGCAAGGATCAGGATTTGAATTTAATGCTTTTGATTCTGCTGCATCTTCAACATAGTGCAATCCTTTAAAATCAAAGGGATTATCATCTATTTTTAAAACATCTAGTACATCCTCATTATAGCCTTCTGAATGATTTTCTATAATTTTGGTTGCCTTTGCCGACAAAGGGCTATCTACATAAACCTTAACATCTGGGAGTTTCCCTTCCAAATCCAAGTTATTTAAAATGTATAACAGTTCTTGGGTTCTTCCAACACTAAATGCGGGAATAATTATCTTTCCTTTTTTTTCTACACATGTTTTTATAATTGCAGCTAGAAAGGCCTGCTCGGTTGGCTGTGCATCTTTATGAAGTCGATCACTATAGGTAGATTCCATAAGGATATAATCTGCCTGTGGAAATTCTTGAGGAGACTTCAAAAGCAGATCCCCATATTGGCCTACATCACCACTAAACGTTAACCTCTTAGCTTCTCCATCTTCATTAATTGTTAAATGAACCGAAGCACTGCCAATAATATGACCAGCATCTATAAATTTCAAGCTCACCTCATCTGTTAATCTGGTTTCATTTTCATATTCAACTGCAATAAAGTATTCCATTGCTTTGTTTACATCATCTTCATCATACCGAGGTTGCATTGGAGGCAAACCTTGATGTTTTCTCTTTTTATTTTCATATTTCAGATCTCCCTCTTGAATTTTTACAGAATCCAACAATAAGATCTTAGTAAGTTCTTTAGTTGCTTGTGTACCATAAATTACTCCCATAAATCCTTGGGCAACTAACATCGGTATTAATCCGCTATGGTCTATATGTGCATGAGATAAAACTAGAAAGTCAATTGTTGCGGCATCAAATCCGAAGTCAGTATTGAGCTCGTCTGTATCCTGTCCCATTCCCTGAAACAAACCACAATCCAATAAGATTTTTTTTCCATTATCTAGGGTAATCAAGTGTTTGCTCCCGGTTACATTTCGGGCAGCGCCATGAAAGGCTATTTTCATACAATTTGGTTTGCTCAATAATAAGAAAATAATTATCAAAAAGTTTTGAAAACTAATATATTAGTTTTAAGTTTAGGATTAATTAGGTATTAATGTGCTTATAAATAAGGTCTTAATATTTAAAAACGCACTCAATTATAGCAAAAACAACAATTATCATGGAAATTAAAGATTTAACGAAGGCTGAGGAACAAATCATGCAAATTGTATGGCAATTGGAACATTCATTTGTAAAAGAAGTGATGGATTATTTGCCTGAACCCAAACCAGCTTACAATACTGTTTCTACAATCATCAGAATTCTTGAAGTAAAAGGTTTTATAGGGCATGAGGCTTTTGGTAAAGCCCACAAGTATTACCCATTAATAAGTCGTGAAGAATATAAGCGACATGCAACCGAAAAACTATTGGGCAACTATTTCGAAAACTCTGTTGAGAGTATGTTCTCGTTCTTTGTAAAGGAAGAAAAATTGGATTTAAGTGATGTGGATGAAATTCTAAAAATGATCAACAAATTTAAAAACAAACCAAAATGAGTTTGGCACATTATCTCTTACAGGTAAACCTTTACCTGGTTATATTCTATTGCTTTTATAAATTACTGTTAGATAAGGAAACCTATTTTGTGTTGAACCGAATCTATCTGCTGTTATCAGGCATACTTTCTTTAAGCATTCCGTTTCTACGTTTTGAATGGTTTGGTAAACAAGAGGTAGCAAAGCCAATTTATGTTGGGGTTGATCAACTGAACAACTTTGTAACACAGGTAAGTGTAATTGATGATAGCACTACAGAATTTAACTGGGGGAATTTTATTGTAATTATTTACTTGTTAGGGATAGTGTTTTGCATGGTTCGCTTAATTATACAGCTACTGGCAATCCGAAAGCTTTTTAAAACATTCACAAAAGGAATGGCATTCTCTTTTTTCCGCAAGAAAGTAATTGATGCTAATGTTCCTGAAATCGCCACTGTTAGCTTGCATGAGGATATCCATGTTAAACAATTACACACGCTAGATGTACTATTTTTTGAGCTTTTAGGCGTTTTTGCATGGTTCAATCCTATAGTTTATGTCTATAAAAAAACAATTAAGAATATTCATGAATATCTCGCTGATGAAGCTGCGGCAAAGTTTCAGGGGGATAAAGAAACCTACGCATTGTTATTGTTGAGCCAGGCATTTGGTGTGAAACCAAATACTTTAACCAATGGTTTTTTTACTAAATCATTGATTAAAAAAAGAATTTTCATGCTGCACAAGCAACGTTCTAAAAAGGCCGCAATTTTAAAATACGGGCTGTTCGTACCTCTATTTGCACTCACTTTAGTACTTTCATCAGCTACCATCCGTAAGAACAATCAGATTTTGGCGGTTGCAGAGATCATCCCATTGAACAATGCAAATTCGGTAGTTAAACAGGTCATCGAAGCACCTTTGAGCATGGTGAACCTAGCCCCTCCTCCACCCCAAGTACTAGATACAAATGTTCTTGAACAAGTAGTAAGCCTGAGCACACCAGTTAATCCAACATTTAAGGAAGAAGAAGGCTCGGCAGATCTTAGTGGATTCTACAAATACCTTGCTGAGAGAATTAAATATCCAAATTCAGCAGTACTTAAAAAGCTTCAGGGAAATACCGTTATTAATTTCTCTGTTAAAAAAGGTAAAATTAGCAATGTAATTGTACAAAATGAATTGGGAGAAGGTTGTGATGAAGAAGTCATATCAGAAATATTAGCTTACAATGAGTACTTCCAGAAAGATGGAAACTTTAGTTTGAAGGTTACATTTAAACTAGATGGTGTAGATGCAGATTTAAAAAATACGAATGCTTCAGGGCCTGAAAATTACGATCAACTACAAAACCTCCTCATTACAGGATTTGTACCTAAATCTGAAGAAACAGATAGAACTGTCTATAATTTCGTGAGTATAGCTGTTCCGCCGACTTATCCTGGAGGGATAGAGCAATTCTATAAATTCTTAGGCAACAACATTAAATATCCTTTAGCTGCAATAGACAATGAAATACAGGGCAATGTGCATGTATCATTTACGGTCGAAAAAGATGGATCCCTGACCGATTTGAAAGTAGAACGTAAATTAGGCTATGGTACTGACGAAGAAGCGCTGAGGGTCTTAAAAATAGCTAAGAGATGGAATCCTGGAATGCAGAATGGACGTCCTGTAAGGGTAAAATACAATGTACCTATTAGGTTTGCTTTTGAGAGCGGTAGGTCAGAGCGCAAGTCTAATGCAGTTGCTTTTATCCGTCTAAAATCATATACGGAGAAAGATGCACCAATGGTAATTGTAGACAATGAGACCAAAGCCTATAGTTATTTAAAAGAATTAGATTCAAAGACCATCGAATCCATAAATGTCATAAACGGCGCTGAAGCTCTTAGCGTTTACGGACGAGGTGCAGAAAACGGGGTGATTATCATCAAATCTAAAGCGATGAAACCTAGAATAATTACCGCTACATTCAATAATAAAAATTAGTTACCTTAAATTTTATCTTATGAAAAAACTCATCTTCTCTTTATTTGTGGCTTTGATATCTACAGTTTTTATCAGCAGAGCAAGCCATAAGATTGTTGTTGTAAATGGCAATATAATTGCCGAAGCCGACTTTTTGAAATTTCTGGGTGCTAAGATTAAATATCCAGAAAAGGCAAGAGCAAAAGATTTACAGGGCAATAGTATTATTTCATTTAAGGTAACTAGTGGAAAATTAAGCGATATCAAGATAGAGGCTGAACTTGGTGAGGGATGTGATGTTGAGGTACTGAACAACATTTTAGCCTATCCAAATTTAAAAATCATTAAAAATGGCAGTTATGCTTTAAAAACAGCATTCCTATTAGATGGATCTTATGCTACTGTGGAGAATGAAGATGCCGTAATACCTGAGGGTTTTAAAGCTTTAAATCTTGTAGTTGTAGCAATGCCCATTGCAAAGGCAAATACTATCAATTTGAGTTATAAGACAGATAAGACCTGGAAGTCCTTTCATATTAGTAACAGCGGTAGTGGAATTACCGTTCGTGGAAAAGAAAATGGCTTAAATCCCCTGGTCATATTAGATAGCACAGAAATAGAACATAGTGAACTTCAATCTATCCTTACACAAGATGTGGAAAGCATGCAAATCTACAGGGGAGATTCAGCTATTCTACAATATGGTCCTTCGGCAATAAATGGGGTAATTGTGATTACGACCAAGAAAAAACCAACAAAAGAAATTAAAAAAGCACCAGAGCAAAAGACCAATTAACTTTCTATTTTTAAGTATTTCTCATCGTCAAAAGCGATGCTAATGCCTATTATCCCAATTTTAGCTGATTTAAAATCAACTATTAAATAAATGCTAAACTAGAAATCATGAAAAAAATTATGCTTTCATGGCTAATAGGGGTTGATGGGTCATAGTTGATAGGCTGTGCCAAAGGCATCCTTTGGAGATGCTCAACTGGGCGTTCCGATCTATGTTCTTAGCTAAGAAATTAAAGCGAAAAGTTTGTACATCTGGATTATCCAGAACTCAATTTGTTAAGTTTAATACACTTTAATACACGTCTTAGGACAAACAAAAACCCCAACCATAATGGGCTGGGGTTCTTTTGTTTAAAATCTCCTGTGTCTCGGACATTTAAATCTAGTAATTTTATAGTATAAATGCAAATTTGATTAAAATGTGTCTTTTCAACATTCTGTTATTTATTCACATTTCGATTAATTTACTAGGGTTTATCCTTCTTCTTCACTTATAAATTTAGCGCTATAGTAATCTCTATTCATTCGGGCAATGTTTTCTAGAGAAATTCCTTTAGGGCATTCTGCTTCGCAGGCACCTGTATTTGTACAATTACCAAAGCCTTCAGAGTCCATTTGCGCTACCATGTTCTGCACACGTTTATAACGTTCTGGCTGTCCTTGTGGCAATAATGCTAGTTGAGAGATCTTTGCAGATACGAATAACATTGCAGAAGCGTTTTTACAAGTAGCAACACAGGCTCCGCAACCAATACAGGCTGCTGCTTCGAATGCTGCATCTGCTTGTGCTTTCGGAATTGGTAACGCATTGGCATCTTGCGCATTCCCTGTATTTACTGAAATAAAGCCTCCTGCTGCAATTACTCTATCGAACGCTGATCTATCTACAGTTAAATCTTTTATTACTGGAAAAGCCTTCGCACGCCATGGTTCAACAACAATGGTATCTCCATCTTTAAATGAGCGCATGTGCAACTGGCAAGTCGTAATTGCATCTTTCGGACCATGTGGCCTGCCATTGATGAACATAGAGCACATGCCACAAATACCCTCACGGCAATCGTGATCAAATACTATAGGATCATCACCTTTGGTAATCAATTGTTCATTTAAAACATCGAACATCTCTAAAAAGGACATATCTGGAGAGATATCAGAGACTTTATAGTCTACCATTGCTCCTTTTGCTTTGCTGTTCTGTTGACGCCAAACTTTTAGCGTTAAGTTCATATTTCCTGCTTCTGTACTCATGATATTGAGATTTACTAGTTAGTACTTAGTAATTAGTATCTAGTAGTTAGATCAGGTCTTTCTACTATGTACTAAGTACTTTTAACTATTTATAACTTCTTTGTGCAATTTTAATATTTTCGAATTTTAGTTCTTCTTTATGAAGTTCAAAAGATCCGTCACCTTTATTTTCCCAGGCGGCTACGTATGCATAATTTTCATCATCACGCAATGCTTCACCTTCTTCTGTCTGATATTCTTCTCTAAAGTGACCTCCACAACTTTCGTTTCGGTTTAATGCATCGATACACATTAACTCTCCAAGTTCGATAAAATCAGCAACACGTCCGGCTTTTTCCAATTCAGGATTGTATTCATCTTTTCCACCAGGAACACGAACATCGCTCCAGAAGTCTTTTTTAAGCTGTTGGATTTCTGAGATCGCTTGTTTTAAGCCTTCGGCATTACGAGCCATTCCACATTTTTCCCACATAATTAGACCTAATTTCTTATGGAAATGATCTACAGACTTAGTTCCCTTAATATTGATTAAGGTATCAAGAATGCCTCTTGCTTTGTCTTCTGCTTCGGCAAATGCCGGATGATCCGTAGGAATTGCTTTTACAGAAATTTCTTTCGATAAATATTGTCCAATGGTGTAAGGAAGTACGAAATAACCATCTGCCAAACCTTGCATTAAAGCAGAGGCCCCTAATCGGTTAGCTCCGTGATCAGAGAAGTTTGCCTCACCAGTGCAATATAAGCCCGGAACGGTAGTCATCAGGTTATAATCAACCCATAAACCACCCATGGTATAATGTACTGCCGGATAGATACGCATTGGCGTTTCGTAAGGATTTTCACCTGTAATCTGCGCATACATATCGAATAGGTTACCATATTTCTCTTTGACCACTTCTGTACCTAAACGCATACAAGTTTCCTTATCAGGATTATGAATACCATTTTTCGATGCTTCAATTCTTCCGTAACGCTCTGTATTTGCTTTAAAGTCTAGGTACACCGCCAATTTGGAGGCACCAACCCCATAACCTGCATCACAACGTTCTTTAGCAGCACGAGAAGCCACATCACGTGGAACCAAGTTACCAAAAGCAGGGTAACGACGCTCTAAGTAATAATCTCTTTCATCTTCTGGAATATCTGAAGCTTTACGAGTATCATCTTTCTTTTTAGGCACCCAAATTCTACCATCATTTCTCAATGATTCAGACATCAGGGTTAATTTAGATTGATGATCACCAGAAACAGGAATACAAGTTGGGTGAATTTGTGTATAACAAGGGTTTGCGAAAAATGCACCTTGTTTGTTTGCTTTCCAAGCTGCGGTAACATTACTTCCCATTGCATTGGTAGACAAATAGAATACGTTACCATAACCACCTGTTCCTAGTACTACTGCATGACCGAAATGACGTTCTAGTTCTCCGGTTAACAAGTTACGGGCAATAATACCACGAGCTTTACCGTCAATTTTTACAACTTCAAGCATTTCATGACGGGTAAACATTTCTACCTTACCCATTCCAATTTGACGCTCTAGTGCGCTATAAGCTCCTAAAAGTAATTGCTGACCAGTTTGACCAGCTGCATAAAAGGTTCTTTGTACTTGAGTACCACCGAAAGAACGGTTATCTAGTAAACCACCATATTCTCTTGCTAAAGGTACACCTTGAGCAACACATTGATCTATAATATTCGCACTTACTTCTGCTAAACGATGTACGTTTGCTTCACGTGCACGATAATCACCTCCTTTAATGGTATCATAAAATAACCGGTAGGTACTATCGCCGTCATTCTGATAATTTTTTGCGGCATTGATACCACCTTGAGCTGCAATTGAGTGCGCTCTACGTGGTGAGTCCTGAAAACAGAAACATTTCACTTTGTAGCCCATCTCGGCCAAGGTAGCAGCGGCAGATGCACCAGCCAAACCAGAACCTACAACAATGATCTCTAAGCTTCTCTTATTCGAAGGGTTAACCAAGGGAACAGACGATTTAAATTTTGTCCATTTACCTGTTAATTCTCCTTCTGGTATATTTGAATTTATTGCTGACATTATATTTCGCTTTATTCGTTCAAAATTATTTTAAAAACCCCAGCCGAAGTAAATTGCAATCGGCATTAATGCAAAAATTAAAGGCACAAGGATAGAAAACCAAACACCCAATACTTTTAATATAGGCGTGTACTTTTTGTGGTTCCAGCCCAACGTTTGAAAAGTTGATGCAAAACCATGTAATAAGTGATAGGCTAAAGAAATCATTGCCAAAACATATAATATCACTCTCCAAGGTTCGCTAAACTTGGCGAACATCACTGCATATAAATCTTCATGTCCATTGGCATCAAGTGGTGTACCCCCGTTAAAGGCTTCAATTCCAGTAAAACGTGAAACGATCCAGAAGTCGGACAAGTGAACGATCAAGAACATGAGCAATAATGTACCCAATAATCCCATTGAACGAGAATACCACTTGCTATTGGCATTACCATTATTATAAGTGTACTTAACTGGTCTTGCCGCCTGATTTTCAAAGGTTAAACGGGCCCCTTGAATAATGTGCAGCAGCAACCCTGCCATCAACACAACTTCCATTGCACGAATAATCCAGTTGGTTGCCATAAAATGGGCACCCTCATTAAACAAAACACCTGTTTTATCAAAAAACACAAAGGCGTTTAAAAAACAGTGTACGACTAAAAAAGAAATCAGAAAAAGACCCGTAAGGCCCATTATTAGTTTTTTTCCTATTGAAGAGGAAAAAGCATTTGCAATACTACCCATTAGCTTTATTTTTTATTCAGTTGGTGCAAAAGTATTTAAAATATCATTTAATTTAGGAATGTAAAGGATAAATTCACAAGAAAGGAGCTATTTAGAAACGTTCTAAAAAAGTTGCTTATTAGTGGCTGATTTTGAAGAAATTATTGACTGATTAGTTCAGTCGTTCACTGGTTCATTAGTCTTGGTTGATGGTTCATGGTTTGGGCGGTTAACTGGGCGTTCTTGTATGATTAGTTCATTAGTTGGAGGGCTAGGTTTAAGTTTAGCGTTTTAAACCATTGGAGATAAGAATAAAAAAAGGGAATGGCTGATGCCATTCCCTTTTTAAGTTATCTAATTATTTACTAATTAAATGAAAAAGTAAATTTCCCATTTTCATTCACACCAGAGATAATTGTTTTCCCAGATGGAGATGTCGGTAGTGCCTTTTCAATATCAGCTGCGCTGTTTACTGCTTTACCGTTTACCGTAGTGATTAATAACCCTTTGCTGACATCCCAGTAATCAAATAATTTACCTGGAACCACATCGGTAACTACCACTCCATTAGTTACTCCAAATTTAGCTTTAACAGCTGATGATGCAGGAGCAAAAGATGCACCCAACTTATTAATTGTTGTTCCCGTTGCCGCTTCATTTGTTTTTGAAGATGCAAGCGTAACCGCACTTTCAGGTTTTAAGATTACACTAACATTTTTTGTGCTGCCATCGGTTTTTAAAATTGTCAATGCTACTTTATCACCAGGACGCATGCGGCCAATTTTCTCTTGAAGATCTGGAGAATCGTAAATTTCTACACCTTCAACTTTTTTAATGATATCACCTTCTTTGATCCCTGCAGTAGCAGCACCTCCGTTAGGCAACACACCTGTAACATACAATCCATTGATTTCTTTTGTATTGTATTTCTCAGCTTTATCGGCATCTAAGGCATCAAAGGTAACACCAACATATCCACGTTTTACCATGCCATATTGTTTAAAGTCTTCCAAAATCTTTTTGGCCAAATTTACTGGGATTGCAAAACCATAACCTTCATTTCTTCCAGTTTCAGAAGCGATTGCTGCGTTGATCCCAACTAATTCTCCATTGGCATTTACCAAAGCGCCACCACTGTTGCCTGGATTAATAGCGGCATCTGTTTGGATATAAGATTCGATTGCATTGTTTCCCTGACGTTCTGGTAATTTACCAGTTCTTTGGTATTCTTCATATTCTTCTCTAGTTGGTCTAGACTGCTCTCTATTTAAGATCCCGATATTACGTGCTTTTGCACTAACGATACCTGCAGTAACGGTAGTCTGTAGATCTAATGGAAAACCTACAGCCAAAACCCACTCTCCAACTTGAACATTATCTGAATTACCCATCTTAACAAAAGGTAAACCAGTTACATCAACTTTAATTAAAGCCAAATCTGTATTTGGATCTTTACCAATTACTTTGGCAGTAACTTTACGTCTGTTCGATAATACGACTTCGATCTTATCTGCATTATCTACTACGTGGTTATTGGTAACGATATAACCATCTGATGTTAAAATTACACCAGATCCAGAAGCTGCTCTTGGCGTATTCGATCTTCTACCGCCGCCGCCACCGAAGAAATCAAAAAAGTCTTCAATTGAATTCCCTTGGCTATTGCCTGAAGGTTTATTTCCGTAAGTAGTTTTAATGTGAACTACCGCAGGCGAAACCGCAGCTGCAGCCTGGACAAAATCAACCGACCCCGAAGAAGCTATCTTAACCGGATTACTGGTGAACATCATGTTCTGTTTTTCGGCTAAAGTATAAGCATCTGTATTGCGCTCTAATAGTTTATAAGCGCCAATTGCGACTGCACCCCCTAAGAATGCAGCAAACACTATTAATCCTATTTTTTTCATCTTTATAATTTAATTATTCTTTTTTACGAATGGTTTACTCAAATTTAATACCATATAAACGATATTTGTATAGTTAACACACATCATTTTGTGTTAAAAAATGTTAAATCAAATTTAGCTTAAGATTTGCAATAACTACTGCTTAAATATTTTAAGTTTAAAAGAACAAGAAATGAATATAAAATTCTCTAAATATCAAGGTGCAGGAAACGATTTTGTATTGATAGATCATCGTGAGGGTGCACTAAAAAATATTGATCAAACCTTAGTTGCCAAGCTCTGCGACCGCAGATTCGGTATTGGGGCTGATGGGTTAATGTTCCTAACAGCTAATCCTGATTACGATTTCGAGATGGTTTACTATAATGCTGATGGAAAATTAGGCACCATGTGCGGAAATGGTGGCCGTTGCATCGTTTCATTTGCCAAGCATTTAGGGATTATTGACAGTGAAACTAATTTTTTGGCAGTTGATGGCCCACATTATGCCAAAATTACAGCAGAAGGGAATTGGGTAGAACTTCAAATGATTGATGTTGAAACCATTGAAAAGGACGAAGAAGCATTTGTTCTCAATACGGGCTCTCCACACTATGTTAAAGAGGTTGAAGATTTAGCTACCAAGGATGTATTTAAGGACGGAAGCAAAATACGTAACAATGAAACCTACCAAACAAATGGCATCAATGTCAATTTTGTTGAAGATAAAACAGACCATCTGTTCGTACGCACTTTTGAACGTGGAGTAGAAGATGAAACTTATGCGTGTGGAACTGGTGTTACTGCAGTAGCAATGGCTATGGCAAAAAAACAAGAGCAAACTGGGCATATCCAAACCAAAATAGAGGCGCTTGGTGGCAGAATGCAGATCAATTTCGATTACGATGGAAATAAATTCACTAATGTTTTTTTATGCGGCCCAGCAGAAAAGGTATTTGAAGGTGAATTAAAGATTTAATTCACACGGATTAAAAATCCGTAGTTCTACCAGTCGAGAAAACATTTCTCGACTATTATGGTCAATGGACAATAGGCTAGATTGTTAAAAGGTGTTCATGGGCTTAATGAATTCTTCGTTAGTTATGGCAATGGCTAAATAATGATTATATTGTACAATACGATCAAAGAATTTGCCAATCCGTAAAATTCTACAACAACAGCAGTAAACTTCTTAACCCTTATAGCGACGTTATAGCGACCTTATAGCGATATGTCTATAGTCTTTCTATAGCATAGCTCTAGTGTAGCTATAGTTGAGCTATAACTTGTCTCCAATTGGTCATTAGCTTAAAGCTGTACAACATTGTATTTGAGCGGAGAAATATTAAAGACACTCACCTATCTTCGTCTCCCTAATCTGATAAGCTACCGATCTCAATTATCAGCCAAATATGCGGCTATGGCAATTTTGATTTCGCTAAAAGAATATGATTTGCCCAAGTGATCTCTAACATCATTTAGTTTAATTGATTTTAGTTCTTCTATTGCGCTTAGCATAACGGACAATCTCTTTTGCGGAACAAGTTCAGTTGCTTTTACTTCGTGTTTTGCCACGAAATACGCAAGATGGCCTTCTATGGTACCTAGGGTCATTTTACGCTCTTTTGCGATTTCATTCAATGTTTTACCTTCTTTAAAAAGTGCCAGCGTTAACTCTTTGGTATCAACTTTCGGTTTTGACGGAGTTTTTGCCTTACTTGCTATTCTTGGTTTAAAGGCCTCCCCTTCTGTAGGGTTAAATTCTTTCTTATTAGGCAAGGTATAGGCTTTTGAAATCTTTGCCTGTCTTTTATTGATTTCGTGTAAGCCCAACACATCTTCTCTCGTTAGCTCTGTTCCTTGGCTTGCAGCGGTCAACATTGCCTTAGCCTTTTTTATTCTTTTAAACTGCTCATAGCACATGGCTTCCATTTCTATAAGTTCGGCCAAATATTCCTTATTTTGCTTTTCTGTTTTTACCACTTCGATCAGCTCAAAAATCTGATCGCTCATTAGTTCTAACTTAGGATTAAAATAATTTTCGGCTGCAATTGTTCTTTCCAGTAATAGATCTAAACCTACTACATTACCCAAAACAAACAAACGATCAATTTGCTTAACGAACTTATCTGCGTCTGTTTTTAAGCCCATTATGTCTTGTTGCAATTTTACCGCCCAATTTAAATGTGTCTGTTTGGTAGATCTCTTTTCATCTTTTGTATAGCTAAAAACATGCTCAAATACATAATTATCAAGCGAGCTAAAATTGAAACTTTGCATTAAGGAGTGTTTTAGGAAGGCTTCACTTTCCTTCTTAATCTGTACAGCTAAGTCTTCTTGTTGTGATTTAGTTTTCGCAAAATAAGTTACATTTTGATCCTGCCTAATTCCCCTGTTCGAGATAAGTGAAGTGAGCACTAAACCATCCAACGATCGTAAACGGGATAGTGCAACATAAATCTGACCTGGTGCAAAAGCATCTCCAATGTCAATAATTGCCTTATCAAATGTTAGACCCTGACTTTTATGAACTGTAATTGCCCATGCCAACTTTAATGGGAACTGCGTAAAGGTACCTGCAACTTCTTCTTCTATTTCGTTTGTTACTTTATTAGGTTTGTACCTGATATTTTCCCAGGTATATTTTTCTATAATTATAGCTTGCTTAACCCCTTCTGTCTCTACCGTTATTGTTTCATCTGTAAGCTTGGTTACGACAGCTATTTTACCATTAAAAAACCGTTGTTCGCCCGAAGGGTCATTTTTAATAAACATTACCTGTGCACCCACTTTTAGGATTAATGTTTTCTCAGCTGGAAAAGCACTTTCACTGAACTCTTTTTCTATTACCGCATGATAAAAAAAGGATTTTCCCTTTAGTTCTTCCAAACTACTTTTATTGAGCTTATCAGCTTTGTTATTATGGGTGGTAAGGGTTATATAGTTATCGGTAAGCGAAGGCTGATAGTTTTCACGATAGTAGGTCTTTAGCAAGGCCATATCCTGCTCACTCACTTGATTATTACGAAGGTTATTCAATAAATTGATGAAAGTTTCATCAGCCTGACGATAGATCTTTTCAAGTTCGATATAAATGGGAGGATTCTTTTCCAAGACCAAAGCATCAAAGAAAAAGGCACTTTTATAAAATGAACTTAACAGATTCCATTCGTCGTTTTTAACTACTGGGGGGAGCTGATGCAGATCGCCAATAAATAGCACCTGAACGCCACCAAAGCTGTCTGCATTATTTTTACGGATGTAACGCAATATCATGTCTATGGCATCCAATAAATCTGCCCTAAGCATGCTCACTTCATCTATGATGAGCAATTCCAAATCCAACAGCATACGGCGTTTTGTTGCATTCATATTCAAATGCCTGATGATAGATTTAGGCGTATGGTAATGTTGATAGGTCGTAACATTTTCTGTTGGCGCAACTTTTGGCAGGTAGGTTCCAAAAGGCAATTGAAATAAGGAATGAATGGTTACTCCGGCAGCATTAATAGCGGCAATGCCCGTTGGCGCTACAATAACTGCTTTTTTATGTGTTAAGGAAATTAAACTTCTTAGAAATGTAGTTTTACCAGTCCCAGCTTTTCCAGTCAGAAAAATATGTCTTGACGTTAAATTAATAAATTTAGCTGCAAGTTCTGCGGGTTGCGGTATTGTGGTTGATGGTAACATATTCATTAAATCGGATTGGTTCAATATACATTTTCTAGACTTATGCCCATCAAATTTTATAAAAAAGGCAGCTAAACGGCCTCAAAATTAACCTTTAATTATCATTAATGCTTAATGATCAAATTGCATCTGAAAATCCAAATGTTAATTTATGTTATTAAATGTTAATTTTATTCAACTAAGTTTTTAGTATTAAAGATTTAGTTATACTTTAGTAAAACCAAACAAACCATAATGAAATCACTACTCATAGCACTCCTGCTAACTACATGCGTATGCGGTACTTTATTTGCCCAAAATCAATACGCTATTAAAGGCGTTGTAGCCGACACGGCAAGCAATAGCAAGTTACACAATGCGACGATTACCATTTTAAACGCAAAAGATTCTACACTTTTTAAATTTACACGAGCCAATACCTCTGGTAATTTTGAAATAGGCGCTATGCGCAAGGGAAACTTTATCCTCATGTTAACCTATCCAGCCTATGCTGATTTTGTTTCTCCATTCACACTTGACTCTGCAAAGGCAACAATGAATTTCGGCCAGATCAACATGAAATTGAAAGCAACGTTACTGAATGAGGTTATCATAAAAGGTCAGGGTGCAGCTATTAAGATTAAGGGTGACACCACCGAATTTAATGCTGGAAGTTATACCATCCAACCTAATGACAAGGTAGAAGACCTACTAAAAAAGATGCCAGGCATACAGATAGACAAGGACGGAAAGATTACCGCTCAGGGAAAGGCTATACCAAAGGTGCTGGTTGATGGAGAAGAATTTTTTGGTGACGACCCAACATTGGTTACCAAAAACCTTAGGGCCGATATGGTTGATAAGGTGCAGCTTTATGAGAAAACAAGCGATCAGGCTGCATTTACTGGTGTAGACGATGGGCAGAAAACACCTACCATAAACATTAAACTGAAAGAAGATAAGAAAAACGGTTACTTTGGTAAAGTTGATGCGGGCGTTGGTACCGATGAGATTTATCAAGGTCAGGTGATGTTTAATAAATTTAAGGCCAAGCAAAAATTTTCGATATATGGCACATCTGGCAACAATGGAAAAACAGGTCTAAATTGGGATGATGCCAATAAGTACGGAAGTGGCAATAGCATGGAAATCTCTGGTGATAATATTTTCTTCTCCGGTAGTGGTGATGACATTGATGGATGGGAAGGGCAGTATTATGGAGAAGGACTTCCAATCGCCCACAATGGCGGAGCACATTATGACACCAAATGGAATGCCGACAAAGAGACCATTAATACAAACTATAAAATAGGTTCATTGGGTGTTAAAGTCAATAAAAATGTAATTGAACAGAACAATTTACCAGATGGCATTATTAACACTACCAGTGACGAAATTTCTGACAAATATATCTTCCGTCAGAAACTTGACGCAACGTATACCATAAAACTAGACACGATGTCCAATTTGAAAGTTAGTGTTGACGGAACTTTGAAAAATAATGACAACGTAAGTGATTATACAAGTGTTGGTTTAAGGGAAGACAATTCTATGATCAATAAAAGCAAAAGAACTACAGATAACCATGGTGACGAGTCTTTATTTAATATCTCCGCTTTTTATACCAGAAAATTAAAAAAACTAGGCCGTAATTTTACAATCAATTTAACGCAACGTTTTAACCAGAAAAACAGCGATGGATACCTATATTCAGACAATACGATCTATGATAAAGATGAGGTGATAACCCGTGAAGAAGTAATTGATCAATACAAAATCAACGACATTAAAACATCGAGTTTCTCAACAAACTTTACCTACAACGAACCTATTACCAAGTTCTTTTCATTAGTGTTAAACTATGGCTTAAGTATTAACAATAGTAAAGCTGATAAGAAATCTTTTAATGCATCAACGACTGGCAACTACGATATATTAGATAAAGAATATAGCAATGATTTTGAAGTCAACCAATATACTAATCAAGGTGGAGCGATGTTCAGCTATAAAAAGCTTAAAACAGTTTTAAGCTTTGGTACCAGAATAAATGCTGTTAGCTTTGATCAATACGAGGCATTATCTAACCAAACTTATAAACGGAGCTTTTTGAACTGGATCCCTCAATTAAATTATCAGTACAAGTTTTCTAACCAACGTTCATTTAGATTTGGTTATAGTGGCTATACCAATCAGCCAACTGTTGATCAGTTACAGCCAGTAAAAGTAAATACAGATCGTTTTAACCAACCTTTGGGTAATCCAGATCTTAAGCCTTCCTACAGCAATAACTTAAACTTGAGCTATAACTCTTATAAGGTATTGTCCAATCAATCTATTTATATTAGTGGTTACTTTTCATTCACCAACAATCAGATTTCAAGCAGCACCATCACTGATGATGAAGGGGTGTCGATCAGACAATCAATTAACCTAAAAGATCAAACACCAATTAATTATAATATCTATGGTGGGTTAAGCAGAAAAATTAAATTCTTAGGTATTGATGCTGGATTGAATTTGAGCGCGGGTGGAAGCACGAATTATAGCTATATTAATAACGAATTAAACGAGACCACTAGCCTAAGATTTAGCCCACGCTTAAATGTGAGTAGATATAAAGATAAATTTGAAGTCAATTTAAGTTTCGGCCCAAGCTATAACTCACAAGAAGCATCTCTACAAAAAGCAAGAAGCAACAAAGGTTGGGGATCAGCTGGATGGGGAAGTTTTAAAGTTATTTTACCTAAAAAAATTACTGTACAAGCCGATGCTGAATATACTTATACCCCTAGTTCTTCTTCTTTTAACACGAGTTTTGAGCAGATGATCATTAACGCATCCATTTCAAAAAGTTTCTTCAAAAAAGAAGACTTGAAAGTTATGGTTAAAGCTAATGACTTATTGAACCAAAATAGCGGGTTCAGCAGATCGGCATATGCGAATATAATAACCCAGACCAACTCCAATAACATCAGCAGATATTTCATGTTATCATTGGTATGGGATTTTAATAAAATGGGAATTGGATCAACTAAATAGTAAAAAAATGAAGATTAAAAATATACTGACATTAAGCCTATCCATTTTATTTGGCCAGCTTTCTTTCGCTCAAAATGCACGTTTTGCTACACAGGGTGTTATCGAATATGAGAAAAAGGTTAACATGTATGCCCTAATTGCCGATCAGATCCAAAAGTATCCAGATGATACTTTTGGGCCAAAAGTTTATGAGGACTACAAAAAGAACAATCCTCAATTTAAGCTATTGAAAAGCACATTAACTTTTGGTAAAAACCAAACGTTATTTACACCTATTCCAGAATTAACTACACAAAGTGGATGGTACAACTTTAATTCGGCACAGCAAAACAATACTATCTTCACGAACACTGCGGAACAAACAAGTATAGCACAGAAGAAGATATATGAAGAAACTTACCTTGTAAAGGATAGCACCAGAAAAATAAACTGGAAGATCACCAATGAGATCAGGAACATTGCAGGTTATGATTGCCGCAGGGCAAATGCTGTGATTATGGATTCCATTTATGTAGTTGCCTTTTACACAGATGAGATCCCCGTTTCTGGAGGTCCTGAGTCTTTTACTGGCCTACCTGGAATGATTTTAGGAGTAGCAGTTCCTCGTGAACACATTACCTGGTTCGCAACTGGGGTAACCGATCAACCGGTAACAGACGATAAGTTAAAAGCCCCTGTAAAAGGCAAGGTAGTAGACAATAAAAAGTTATCAGACATTTTGAAGGAGGCGTTAAAAGATTGGGGCAAAAGTGCTCAGGAAATGTTGAAGAATTTTTTGTTTTAACTGGTTCATGGGTGATAGCTTAAAGCTCAAAGACTAAAGCTTAAAGCCTGGATGCTTAAAGCGCTTATCAAATAGCTTTTCTTTTAATTATACGCTAACAAACAAAAGCTCCGTAATAGGGTCACGGAGCTTTTGTTTTTATAAGGAAATTGATCTTTTATATTTTAAGTAGAAATGGAAAAGACAATTGAGCTAAGCTTTTATTTGTCTGCAAAGATTATTAAAACCATGTTATGCACTCTTCCCCTCTAAGCTTTAAGCTTTAGTCTGAAGCTTAATTAACCAACAGTTTATAACCCTTACCGTGAACATTGAGTATTTCAACCTTTGGATCTTCTTTAAGGTATTTTCTAAGCTTACTTAAAAACACATCCATACTACGTCCGTTAAAGTAGTTATCATCATGCCAAATGCTCAACAAAGCTTCTTCTCTTGTTAGTACAGTATTCTTTTTAAGGCATAACAATTGTAAAAGTTCTGCTTCTTTAGTAGAAAGTTTTTGTTGATGGCCATTGAAGCTGATCAATTGTGTCGTATAATCGAAAGTATATTTACCAATTTCAAACTGTGTTTGAGCTGGCTCATTGCTGGCATTTTCTTTAGTAGAAACACGTTTTAACAGAGCATTTATACGCAGTAACAGTTCTTCAATTCGGAAAGGTTTGGTAATATAGTCATCACCACCCAAGTCGTAAGCTGAAGCCTTATCTTCCATCATGGCTTTTGCGGTAGCAAAGATGATTGGTACGTGCAGATTGATCTTGCGGATTTCCTTACCCAACGTAAATCCATCTTTTTTGGGCATCATTACATCCAAAATACAAAGGTCAAAGTTATGCTTTGTAAAGGCTTTAATTCCTTCTTCGCCATCTGTACAAAGTACAACATCAAACTTACCCTTTAACTGGAGGTAATCCTGTAAAAGTAAGCCCAAATTTGGATCATCTTCTACCAATAAGATCTTCTTCATCATATTTATTTGCTTTGTTTAAATGGTAAAATAACTTCAAAAGTGGTTCCCTTATCTTTTTCACTATGAACTTTTATCGTTCCGCTCATTTCAGTAACAATATCCTGCACATAATTTAATCCTAATCCGAAACCCTTAACATCATGCAGATTACCTGTAGGTACCCTATAAAACTGATCAAAGATCCGTTTGGTTTGGTCTTTGGTCATTCCAATTCCTTCATCCTTTATTTCGAAACAAAGATGTTTATGGTTATTTTTTGTAGTAATATTTATTATTGGGGTATCAGCACTGTATTTGTTAGCATTATCTATTAAATTATAAATCACATTAGACAAGTGCAATTCATCACCCATAATGGTATCATTTGTAGCTTTCAGCTCTAAAGTAACAACAGCGTTTCTTTTTTGAAGTTGCAGGCTCATGCTATCTACAACAGCTGTTACAAGCTCATTGACGTTAACTGGATTAAACTCCAGTTTGATCTCTTTTTTCTCTAACCTTGCAACACTTAATACTCTTTCAATATGGTTCCCTAATCTTACATTTTCATCATAAATGATGTTTGCAAGTCTTCCTATCCTACTTTTATCAGCTACTATTTCCGGGTCTTTCAAAGCCTCACTTGCAATCATGATTGTTGCAACGGGAGTCTTAAATTCATGAGTCATGTTATTGATAAAATCTGTCTTCATTTCCGACAATTTTTTCTGTCTTATGATTGCAAAAATTGTATAGGCAAAAATGAAGATCAACACCAAAAGTAGGCCCGCTGAAGAAGCGAGTGTAAAAAACATATTTTCAATGATCAGGGAGCTCTTTTTCGGAAAGTATACATATAACATTCCCGGATCACGAATAACATCTTTATTAAATAAAGGGAAACGATAAACATTTTTAGGAAGCACTTCTTTATCCTGATTTGAAATCTGCTGATAAATAAGCGAATCTTTATTGGCAAGTTTAACCCAGAAATCATAATCAATATTGATGTTTCTATTGATGAGTTCTCTTTTAATCAGGGTATCTAATTTATCCCTTCTGGGAATACGATTAATTAGCGGTACATTTCTGTTTTCAATTTCCTTAGCTACATCCTGTACAAGATCTAAACTGCCATTGTTGCGAAGTGAAACAGTATCGGCATAGAGTCTTTCGAGTTCTAGTTTATATTTATGCTCTGCCCTGGCATCTTCAACCTTGAATTTGGCCAAAAGATCAGGATCCATGCTGGGAAATGAAATTAATTTGGGGAGGCCATCTTCTGGACTGAAAGCTAGGTATCTTATGGTATCAGGGAGTTTTCCTGCCTGTAATTCTGGCCTTTTACGAGCAGTAATAGACCTAATTCTCCTATTCACTATTTTCCCAGTGACTGGATCTTTTAGATCTTCCACCAATAAATCAATAGTTTTTGACCGATCGTTATTGGGATCTGGATTAGAATACACCTTGAATCTTTCTTCGGAGATTATTTCTGGATTGAGGTAGTTATCTCTGATTACGCTATCTTGAAAATTAAGATAATTGATAATTTGTTGTTGCTGCGTAATTTTACGGGTCGATTCATTTTCACGATACTTGACTTTAAATGCAACGATGGTATCTGTCTGACTTTTAATATCGTGTTCTTCTTTGGCTCTGATTTCAAAATCTTTATTTTCGATATGTACAACTGCATTTTGCCTTTGTACCTTGGTCACTACTTCATTTAAAGCCTGCTTAACATCCTGTTCGAAAAGTTCAGATTTTAATTTATAGGCCTCCCTAATGTAATACAATTGCATTACAAAAACACCGAGCAGAGCCAGTGTCATGAGGGCTGTAATTAACCAAAGACTTCTTTTTTTCATTTATCCATTCAAAAATAACGAAGAGTTAGGGTAATCGACCGTGTTTTAACACTTTTTAACACAGTATGTTAACGTGGGGTTGGATGTTAGGTGGGGTTGGTTAATGGTTCATAGATCATGGTTAATGGCTTGGATTCATAGGTCAATGACCGATAGTTAATAGCTAATGGATTATGGTGAAAGTTTGGATTAACCCATTTAGCGTAATGCGGGCTATCTTATCGGTTAATGGCATTCTTTTTATCGAACTCACTTATTTTAATCAATTATGCATAAAAAAAACCGCCACGAGATTATCGGGCGGCTTAACTTATAACCTTGTTTTCTTAAAAAAGATCTTTAGAATGGAAGATCATCTTCCTCTCCTGCAGGTGCATTAATATCAGCCGGAGCTGCATATTGTGGAGCTGCTGCTCCTGCGCTATTTGTTAAGGCTGTTAAACGCCAAACTACTAAACTGTTAAAATATGATGTAACGCCATCTTTATTTGTCCATGGACGACCACGTAAATTGAAAGAAACTTCAACTTCATCACCTGGTTTTAAAGTATCAAATAAAGCTGTTTTATCTTGTAAAGCCTCAAACCTGATGTACTCAGGATAAGTTGGATTCTCTGCGTATTCTATTATTAAATCACGTTTCTTAAATGATTCGCTCACTTGTTGTACTGCACCGATTTCGTGCACCTTTCCTTTAATTTCCATTTCAATGCTAATAATTATCCTAGATCAAATCTCTAAAATTTAATTGAAAAATCTGCACTTTAAGCTGATAAGTTTTCCACACAGCTATTAGTTAAACTAATTAATGATGACAATATTTCTGTCTGAAAGTATTGTCTTTTGGTTAAAATTTAGGCCTAAAATTAATTCTCTATTTTAATTGGTAACTTTGTCCCAATTATGATGCAAGTTTTCCAAACCAAAAGCAAGGTAATCATTACCTGCAACAAGAGGCTTTCGCCTTATTTACAAGATGAAGTTACCGCTTTAGGCTATGAAATAGTTAGAGCCTTTACTACAGGTGTTGAATTAAATATTACCTTAACCGAGTGTATTAAGCTGAACCTGAACCTGAGGTGTGCAAGTCAGATTTTATATAATATTAATAGTTTTAAAGCCAATACACCTGATGAACTTTATACACAGCTGGTGGCTATGGAATGGGAAGAACTGATTGATTTCTCTGGATATTTCTCGGTGACTTCAAATGTTGACAATCCAACGATCACTACTCCACTTTTTGCCAATTTAAAGGTAAAAGACGCAATTGTAGACCGTTTCCGTGAGAAAAAGAATATCCGTCCCAACTCTGGATCGGATGCCAATAAAACAGTTGTACACTTATACTGGAAAGATGATGAAGTTGATGTTTTTCTGGATACCAGTGGTGAAACGATCGCTAAACACGGTTACCGCAAAATACCTGGTAAGGCACCTATGTTGGAAGCCTTAGCGGCAAGTGTAATTTTAGCCAGTCAATGGGACCAAAAATCTCCGCTCATCAACCCAATGTGCGGCTCAGGAACATTAGCTATTGAAGCAGCATTAATTGCTACCAACCGCAGACCAGGCTTATTTAGGATGAACTATGGCTTTATGCACATTATTGGTTATGATGAAGAAGTATTTTTTACTGAACGCAGGATTTTAAAAGATCAGGTCGTAAAAAATATAGACTTGAAAATTATTGCTACCGATCTATCAGAAGATGCAGTTGAAGTGAGTCGTAGAAATGCGAAAACAGCTGGTGTTGATACTTTAATTACGTTTGAAGTTTGTGATTTTGAAGAAACTGATGTACCTGAAGGCGGCAAAGGCATCGTTATTTTTAATCCAGAATATGGTGAGCGTTTAGGTGTTCACAGCAAACTTGAACTTACGTATAAACGTATCGGCGATTTCATGAAGAAAAAGTGTAAAGGTTATTTTGGTTACATCTTTACCGGAAACCCGGATCTTGCCAAAAAAATCGGATTAAAAGCTGATAAAAAGATAGAATTTTATAACGGGAAATTAGATTGTCGTTTACTAGAATACGAACTATACGATGGTTCTAGAAGAGCTGATGAGGAAAGGCCGAAGGCGAAACAACTTTAGCTTTTAAAGCTTAAAGACTAAAGCAGAAAGCTTAAAGCCATGATTGCAATGCAGTTTTTCACCTATAGCCATTGCGGTCTACCCCATCAACATACCTTTATTTAGAACCCAAATTATTCTACTACCTGGACAATTCATCTTCCTAATAGGATACTATTACTGTCATAATTGGCTATGTATGCTACATTTTTAAGGTGTGTGTAGCCGGAGAAAAAAACTTTCCAGACTTTCGACTTAGATAAAATCCGAGCGTTGTTTTATTTCGTTAATACCGTTATCAAAATAATGTCTATGAAAGATAAAGTAAAAGCAGAGGTGCGGGCCGTAGCGGGCAACATTAGAAAGGTAAGGGAATATAGAAATTATACACAAGACTACCTAGCGGCCAAATTAGAGATATCACAAAATGCATATAGCAAAATTGAACTTGGCTATAGTAAAATAACCCTTGACAGGTTATTTCAAATAGCTTTGATCCTAGAAGTAGAAGTTACCCAGCTTTTGTACTTTGAAGCTTCGGTTTTTGAGCGAATAAATAAATTCGCTTAGTTAATTTTCAACATTGGCGTGATTTAAATTTAATTCGAGATAAATTGCAGGCATAAATTTTCTTATGCACGACATTATCACCCAAACCATAAACTTTGTTAAAATTACATTGGCCAATGCAGAAACCGGACATGATTGGTTTCATATTGAACGTGTCTATAAAACTGCACAAACCATAAATGCTATAGAAAAAGGCAATGAGTTAATCGTGGCCCTTGCTGCGTTATTACATGATATTGCCGATAGTAAGTTTAATAATGGAGATGAAGAAATAGGTCCGTACAAAGCAGGTATTTTCTTATCGAGCATAGGTGTTGATGAAGATATCATATTTCAAGTACAAGAAATCATTAGAAATCTTTCTTATAAAGCTAGTTTGGGAACCATTACTTTCCATTCAAAAGAGCTGGAAATTGTACAAGATGCAGATAGATTAGATGCCATTGGTGCAATTGGTATCGCAAGAGCATTTACCTATGGCGGTTATAAAAACCGGGTACTTTATGATCCTTCCATCTTGCCAAACCTAGAAATGAGCAAGGAAGAGTATAAAAATACAACCGCCCCCACTATTAATCACTTTTACGAAAAACTGTTATTGCTCAAAGATTTGATGAAAACAGGTACCGGAAAGGCAATGGCCGAGCAAAGACATCAATTTATGCTTAGTTATCTGGAACAATTTTATGCCGAATGGGAAGGTAGGTTATGATTTTAGTGCTAATGATGGCTAATGGTCAATAGCTAATGGTCAATGGGCCAGGTGGCTATATGACGTTCATGACATAACAAACTATTTCTTTGGTTGCTTTTCTTGGCTAGTTCAATTCATCTGTTTCTTAATTTAATCTGTTTAACATATCAAGTTAACCAAAATATAAAAAACTTTTCTGTTAGCTAATATTTTTAGTTTTATTGCTATATTTGTTAGTAAATAAAATTGAGATGTCTGAACGGTTGAGAGAGAAATTAAGCATTCTAGCGGATGCTGCAAAATACGATGTTTCATGTTCATCAAGCGGAAGCGATCGTAAAAACACCAATAAAGGAGTTGGGAATGGGCACCAATCCGGAATTTGCCATACTTATACAGAGGATGGCCGTTGTGTTTCCCTTCTAAAAATTCTATTAACTAACCATTGTATTTTCGACTGTGCCTATTGTGTTTCAAGAAAAAGCAATGACATTGAAAGAGCTGCATTCACGGTTGATGAAGTGGTAGAATTAACGATGAACTTTTATCGCCGCAATTATATTGAAGGTTTATTCTTGAGCTCTGGTATTTTTAAAAACGCCGATTTCACGATGGAACGCCTGCTTCGGGTGGTAAAAAAGCTACGTTTGGAGCAAAACTACAATGGCTATATCCACCTCAAAACCATTCCTGGCGCCAATGATGATTTGATTAAAGAAGCTGGCCTATATGCCGACCGAATGAGCATTAACCTCGAGATGCCAACAGAAAGTGGGCTCAAGTTATTGGCACCCGAAAAAAGCCATCAGGATGTAATCAAACCTTTAGATTTTGTACAACAGCAAATTGTTCAGTTTAAGGATGAACGGAAGCTGATAAAAAGTGTTCCTAAGTTCGTTCCAGCAGGTCAGAGCACTCAAATGGTAATTGGCGCTACACCAGAAACCGATAAGGAAATTATGCATACCGCTGCTGCATTCTATAAAAATTTCTCTTTACGCAGGGTTTACTATTCTGGATATATTCCAATTAGCAATGATACTCGCATGCCAATTTTAGGTACACAACCACCTTTACTGAGAGAAAATAGGTTATATCAAACCGATTGGTTAATGCGCTTTTATGGGTTTAATGTCCACGAATTGCTAAATGATGCAAATCCGCATTTGGATATAGACATTGATCCAAAATTAAGTTGGGCATTAAGAAATCTACAACATTTTCCGATTGATATTAATACAGCGCCGTATCGATTGATTTTGCGTATTCCGGGAATTGGCGTTACTTCGGCGCAAAAAATAGTTCAAGCCCGAAAATTTGGAAAACTACATATCTATCAATTGAAAAACATTGGTGTTTCATACAACCGAGCTAAACATTTTATCAGATGTGAAGATACTCCTTTCCAGCTTAAGGATTACCAGGCAACACAGATCAAAGCATTTATTTTAGCTGAAAGCCAAAGCAAATACCTAAAAACAGACAATAATCAATTGATCTTGTTTTAATTTCAAATCTATAAATCGCCGCTATGATCTATCTTTTTGATGGAAGTTTCGAAGGTCTATTAACTGCCGTTTTCGAGTGGTTTGAACGTAAACCAGGCATGGTGCAACTTAAAGTGGAGAAGACTTTTCAGCCAGATGCTTTTACTCCTGTTTTCAATATATGCAATGATCGGATAAAGGCAGATCGTGTATGGAATGGGCTTCAAAAAAAGCTGGATAAAACCTGGATCAGAAAATTCTGGTGTGCTTATTTATCTGAAGACGTTGATATTTTCAATTCGATGTTTCAATTTACCTGTTATATTTTCAAGCATGAAAATGGAGTGGAGAGAAATTATGGGAATGAGCATGTGCTGAAGATCTCTAAAATGGCGACTAAGGTAGAAAGAGAAAAACATCGGATGGAAGCTTTCATCAGATTTCAGCATACCGCCGATGGTATTTTTTATTGCGGAATAGATCCAGACTTCAATGTTTTACCATTGATTTTAAATCATTTCAAAAATCGTTATGCTGATCAACAATGGATCATCTACGATTTAAAAAGGCACTATGGCCTATATTATGACCTGCACAAGGTGGAAGAAATGACTATGGACCTCACCCATAAAAACTTAAACCAATCATTATCCCATCAGCTCAATGCTAAAGAAGAATTATACGCTAACCTTTGGAAAGATTACTTTAAAAGCACCAACATTGTAGCGCGTAAAAACACAAAACTTCATGTAAAACATGTGCCAAAAAGATATTGGAAGTATTTAACGGAGAAATTTGATTAGCCTGCCAAAGGTATAGGGTCGATAGTCAATAGCTAGTGGTCAATAGCCAAAATTATTAGAGCGCATGTATGGCTTTACAATTTTACCAAAGGAATGAAAGCTCGGGACGGCATGCATAACTTTTCAGTATTCCAAACCTAAAACTTTCCAAGCCTCAACCTTTAACGTTAATCTTTAACAATTAGTTAATTTTTAAAACGTAAATTAGCTACATGAAGCTCCGTGTACTCGTTTTAATCATCGCCTTGGCTGTTGCCTTATCCATTGGTTTAGTAAATTTCTATTTTCAGCATGACTGGTATTACCTTTTAATCTCATTTGGGGTTTCCTTTGTCACCAGTTTTTTGGTTTTCTATTATCTTTTCGAAAAGTACATTTACACTAAGATTAAACTCATTTATAAGCTTATCCACAACCTTAAGCTAGGGAAAGACTTAAAGGAAGCGATTGGAGAATATGTAAGTTCTGATCCAATCAACGATGTAGAGCAGGAAGTAAAGGAATGGGCTGGAGCTAAAAAACGTGAAATTGATTTCCTTAAAAAACAAGAACAGTTTAGAAGAGAGTTCTTATCGAATGTTTCTCATGAGTTTAAAACACCTCTTTTTGCCATTCAGGGCTATATAGAGACATTACAAGATTGTTTGATAGATGATCCAGAAATGGCGCTCAAATTTTTGAAGAAGGCAGAGAATAATGTAGAAAGGTTAAGTTACCTGATTGATGATCTTGATTCGATTTCTAAACTTGAATCAGGTGAAGTACCTATCAATTTCGAAAGATTTGACTTCGTCATATTAGCTAAAGAAGTGATGGAAAACCTGGAGGATAAAGCACTGACGCAAAAGATAAAGCTCTCTTTCAAGGATAAATATACTGCACCAACATTTGTAAATGCAGACCGTGAGAAGATTAGACAGGTATTGATCAATCTCATTCAGAACTCTATCAAATATGGAAATACGAATGGATCTACGGCCATCAAGATTTTTGAATTGCATGACCAGTTTTTAATAGAGGTAACGGATAATGGGATTGGGATTGAAGAAAAAAATCTTTCCCGTTTATTTGAACGTTTTTATAGAATAGATTCACATCGCTCACGCCAAGAAGGAGGTACTGGACTTGGGTTGGCAATTGTGAAGCATATTTTAGAGGCACATGAACAAACAATTTCTGTGCGTAGTACGCCAAACATCGGAACTACATTTGCATTTACGCTACAGAAAGCGAACTAGCTTTACTAGTTTCGCAAAAGCAAAATGGCTGGGGTGGAATCAGGCTCTGCTTAATAGATTCCTCCTTCTTCGGAAGGACAGGGCGTAATCAGGCAAATATAAGATGATCAGTCTTATCATAGCAATCGCAAAAAGAGAAACCTCCCTTAAATAATGATTGAGGAGGATTAGTAGGGCAGCCAAAACCTAATAACTTAACGATAAGCTACCATTTTCTATAGAAAGATATGTCTTAACAAATTTCAAAAATCTTAAAATAGTTCAAGGAGTTAACATTAACTTAACATACTAACTTTAGCTTTGCAACATAATTTAACAGTATGAATAGCATTTTTAGCTTCTTCACCCCTAAGGACAAAAAATTTCAACCGCTTTTTGAGCAGGCAGGAACCAATGTTGTAAAAATCTCTGAGGCATTATTAGTTGCGGTTACGACCAATGATCTTGAAAAAAGAAAAGAAGCCATTAAGGAAGTAGAACGCCTTGAACATGTTGGGGACGACATTACCCACACGATATTTATAGAATTAAGTAAAAACTTCATCACTCCTTTCGATAGAGAAGACATACACTCTTTAGCTAGTGCAATTGATGATATTGCTGATTATATCCATGCATCTGCTGGAAATATTGAGCTTTATAATGTAACCAACATCGGCGATGCCATGGTGAAATTAGCTGAGCTTTTGGTAGAAATGTGTGGAGACTTAGAGAAAGCGATTAAAGAGCTTAGAAGCTTCAAAAACATTAGGGTTATTGCTGATGCCTGTGTAAGGATCAATAGTGCAGAAAATCAGGCAGATTATGTTTGTAATTTAGCTATAGCACGCTTATTTGAATTCGAGACCAACGCAATTGAATTAATTAAACAAAAAGAGATTTTACAGACATTAGAGATTGCAACTGACAAGTGCGAAGATGCAGCTAACGTATTAGAATCTATCTTGGTTAAAAACGCTTAGAAATGACTTTAACCCTCCTTTTCGTCATCATTGGATTGGCGTTAATTTTTGATTATATCAATGGTTTTCATGATGCTGCAAATGCTATTGCAACTATTGTAGCAACAAAAGTACTTACGCCGTTTCAGGCAGTACTTTGGGCGGCTTTTTTTAATTTTTTGGCTTATTGGGTTTTTGGATTTGGTGTAGCAGATACAGTTGCCAAAACTGCCAATACCATGGATATTAACTTGGTGGTTATCCTATCTGGCGTTATTGCCGCAATTATCTGGAATTTATTTACTTGGTGGTTCGGGATCCCTTCAAGTTCTTCACATACCTTAATTGGTGGTTTTGCTGGTGCAGCAATTGCACATGCAGGCCTTAATGTGGTAAACTGGTACAAAGAAGGTAAGGCTGGAGAAATGCCTACTGGTGTACTTGTAATTATTGGATTCATCGTTTTAGCCCCTTTTATTGGTGCTATCGTTTCTTATTTCATCAGCATTTGGTTATTGCACTCTTCTAAAAAGAGTATTTGGCCCAAAGTGTTTACTTCAGCTGTAATTATATCTACCATCTGGTTTGTAACTGAACAGATGTTGTTTTACAGTGAAATCAAGGAACCCCGTTTCGAATCACACTTCTTAAGCGTAATTTTAGAATCACACAATATTAAATGGTTATTGGTAGCTTTTATCATTCTATCAATTAGTTTCTTTTGTTTGATTTTCAGCAGTTTAAATCAGACACAATCTACTGCATGGTTAAGGAAAATGCAATTGCTTTCTTCTGCATCATTTAGTTTAGGACATGGTGGTAACGATTCGCAAAAAGTGATGGGGATTATCGCAGCAGCAGTCGTAGTTTATATTCACACCAGTGGTGTATCAATGGATAGTTTACCAACATGGCTTCACGTAGCGTTGCCTTCAAAAGGGCCTAATGGGGAAGAAATAGCTGGACATATGCCAGCATGGATTCCTTTAGCATGTTATAGCGCTATTGCTGCCGGAACCTTAAGCGGAGGTTGGAAAATCGTAAAAACAATGGGATCAAAAATTACCAAAGTAACCCCATTTGAAGGTGTAACTGCAGAAACTGCAGGAGCTTTAACCCTATACTTCACTGAACACTTAAAAATTCCAGTAAGTACTACACATACCATCACTGGTTCGATTATCGGATCTGGACTTACCAAAGGTGTGTCTGCCGTTAAATGGGGAGTAACTGTTAAATTAATCTGGGCTTGGGTATTAACTATTCCTGTATCAGCTTTGTTAGCTGCAGGGATCTACGCCATATTGAGCATGTTCATCAAATAAATAAACAACCATAGTTATAAAAAAGGTTCCAGTATCATGTGCTGGAACCTTTTTGTTTTATATGCCTTTAGCTGCCATGAACTTTTTCTCTTCATCCAAGATGTATTTATCGTCTATAGCATACGAAAGCACGCCATTGATACTCATCTCATCGATAATGTCTACAAAATTCCTATAGACCGATGTTTCTGTTGGCTTAATGATAACCAGCATGTGTTTTCCTTCAGCGTTATGATGTGCATTGGCTACGATTAGCTTATTGGCCAAGATCTGGGTTTTGATCCTAGCAAGATCAACAGTCTTCATCAATGCATTTTTAGCCTCTCCCATATAATAAACTGCTTGGTTGTTTTTACCCAGCAGGATAGTCATGGTTCGAGAAGCAGGGTATTCCGCATGGGGTTCATTAACAATCGGTACAGGTTTTGCAATATCTATTGCGTTCATTTTAGCCAGCGAAGTAGTTAGCATAAAAAACGTGATCAATAAAAATGCAAGATCAACCATTGCGGTTAAGTCTACACCTGGGAGCGGTTTTTTGGTTCTTCCTTTAACGGCCTTGCCATTTTGAGGAATGTTGAGTGTTGCCATCTTGTTTAGGTTTTAAAACAAGATGCTGGCTTTGTTAAAATTGCATAAATTAGTTTGAATTAGATGTGGGTGGCGGTTGATGGGTGGTGGTTCATAGTTCATGGTTCATAGTTCATGGACTGGATTCATAGGTCGATAGTCAATAGCTAATGGTCAATGGGCTAGATGGCTATGAGACGTTCATGGTTGGTGGCCCATGGCTGATAGTTCATGGTTCATAGACTGGCTTCATAGGTCAATAGCTAATGATCAATAAACTTCGGCTTTGAGACTTTCATAGTCTTACTACATTGCCGAGGGGAACAGACTTTTCGGACTTTTCGGACTTCCCGACTCCCTTCCTATTTAACTTCCTCAATTACACCACAACCAACTCTTGGGCCAGAATTACCAGTAGGCTGCGTTGTATAATCATCGGTTCCTCCATGTACAATAATTCCTCTTCCAATTATATTTTTGGTATCATTCGCAATAACATTCCATCTATCGGTACTCACACTTATTGAGCCATGACCTTTTGCATCTAATTTGATGTTACCTATATCTCCAGAATGAAAGGCAGCAGAGCCCCATTTACCATGCGCTTCTTTTGTTGGGTTCCAATGGCCGTGGGTATTTTCTCCCATATTACCACAATCTCCATGCTCGTGAAAATGGACTGCCACTGTACTATCTGCTTTTTCAGGAAAATCCAGTTCCAAATCCATTTTTATCTTCCCATCAGCAATGCTATAAAATTTTACCGTTCCAATTGGCGAATTTGACGCTGTTGAATTCAAGACTGCTTTTGCAATTTCTTTATCTGTACTTTTCATATTACAGGCACTAAATGTAATGCCGAAACAAATACTTGCTAATACTAATATCTTTTTCATGTTTTAATAGGATTTCTCCAAACTGGCTGGAGTTGTCATGATTTTAATCATAGACGGTTCATATTCTTTTAGTTAGTATGACAACACCTAGATCAAACATCTGGTTTTTAAATATTATAGGAAATCCAAAACCAATTGCAATTGCCTTTGTTTTAGGTTATATAAACATTAACGATCATGGAACAGCCAGTAGAAATGAACACATTAAGTCAAATTTTGGAGAAATTAAGACTTAAAGGAAAAGATAATGAAATCAAAATGACCGATCATGGTAAAATGCAATCGGCCAATCTCAACAAAATATATAAACCAGAAGACCTGACTATTGTAAAAACTTATCGTTTTGAAGGAATGTCAGATCCTGGAGATAGTTCTGTCCTTTATTTACTCTTGGATAAAGAAGGAGATATAGGATACATAATTGATCAGTACGGTGCGTACTCGGATAACTTTGGGCCATCATTTGATGACTTTCTTAAGAAAATTCCAGTTGCTGACCGTGATGAGCAAGAACTTTTTTGTTAATCCCTAAATTCTTAAAAATCGAGAAGCTTTCCGTAATTGGAAAGCTTTTTTTATGAATTATATCTTCAACTGTCCTTAAAGCCCACTATCATCAAGGGCGAATGTGCTCTTTCTATCTTTCCACTTCCCTCTGGTAAAATCAGGAAATTCTTGTGGCCTATTACCTTCTTTCAAAGATTTAGTTGACAATGGCGTAATTACGCTCATTGTTCCCGAATCATATACATCTATCGGAGTTTGTTTATTTTGTTCAACCGATTGTACAAAGGCATTAAAAACAAACCAATCCATGCCACCATGACCAGCTCCAACGGCTTCTTTTTCATATTTCTTCCAAAGCGGATGATCATACTTTTCAAACCAGGTGGCAACAGGGTCCCAGGTATGTGGCTTTGATTGTCCTTCTATGTGCACAGACTTGTTTACATCCATCCACAATCCATTAGTGCCTTGGACCCTGAATCCCAATGAGTATGGGCGTGGTAAATGAACATCATGTGTAAGCACTACGGCTTCACCATTGGCACAATTGATCAGTGTGTTCGTTACATCACCATTTTTGTAATTTAGTTATGTTAGATCAATTTTGTAAGTTAGAAAAAATAACACATTCTTAAATATTTACTGTTATAATTTAATGAGCTGGACTTGTGGGATATGCCAACGTTTTTTTAAAAACACCAATCAAACACACTATTGTGGCGATAAAACCGTAGGAGACTTTTTAATCGGAAAAACAGATCTTGCTGTCGAACTATTTGATCATTTCATTAATCGTTACCGTGAAATCGGACCAATAAAGTTATATGCAACAAAGTCGATGATTGTACTGGCAAATGAAAAAAGGTTCGCCTACATCATTAATATCGGGAAGAGTTTTATAGATGTTGTCTTGCCTTTTAAAGAGCCATTTGATGATAACTTTTGTTTTAAGAAGATTGCTCTCGTTCCTGGAAGTGATGATTACAATCACCATTTAAAATTGATGTTTCCAGAAGACATCAATGAAGAAGTATTTGGATACATGAATAAAGCCTATATTATTGGAAAAAACATATGAATTAAGTGGATGTAAATTAGTGGTCTCCTTTAAACAACAATTGATTAGAATTGCTTCGCCACAGGCATTACAGAAATTCCTTTCTCAGGATATTGAGCTGCGTTCTAAAATTTTAGTCAATTATATTAAACAAGACTATCTAAATTTTATTGGAAAGGAATTGGCGGTTAGCAACAACTCTATCATTATAGAAATCTGGGGGCACGTTTATGCAAGCTATCTGGCAAAATCGGTCAAAAAATTAATCAGGTTAAAATTGATACAACCAACTTTGAATCTCATCATCGAACGTAGCGACACCATAGATTGTGGTGAAAAAGAGGTAGATAGTAATAGATGGATCTGGGACTTATTGGCACATTTTAAATGGATGATATTAAAATTAATCCCAAAAGCTAGACAATAACGTGATTACTTGCGTTTTGAACCAAAATAAAGACCTAGTACAAGAGAAACTATCGAATTTAAAACCACTTTAGTATAATCCCAAACCTCAATAGTCCCTTTGTTCTCAAAGAAAATTCTTGCTGTTGCCACGATAATATATAAGATTGCGCACCAAATAAGAATTTTCTTTGCTAGCTGGAATATATCCTTATCAGATACATCCTTCCCAAGCGAGAAAACCGGTTTATCATCTTCCGGATCTTCAAAAATTTCTATAGGTTCATCTTGATTATCGGCCATTTTTACAATCCAATTATTTTAATCAATTCTCTAGTTCCATCTTTATTCTCAATATAAACCTTGGCACCCGCCTGAATGCTCGAAACAATATCTTCAGTTAACTTGATTGAAGAAGAGACCAACTGAGTTTTATTCTTTGTATTCGTCATTTCACCCAGGCTCTTAATGCTCTCGAGTGTTTTTGATTGAAGTCGCATTTGAACCAACTTACTATCTTCTGTATTCATAACCTTGATTTTTAAATAATTTACAATCAAATATAACAATAATCAATCCATTTAACAACATTTTATAATTGAATAATCATTATAAAATCATTATTTCATGTGATTATCCACCAAATTATCTGTAAAAACCAGAAATCATGGGCGGATTCGAACCGCCGCAAAAGGTTTTGCAGACCTTTACCTAACCATTCGGCCACATGACTTTTTGTATTGGCAATAGGATATCGTATTAAGATATGACGCATCACATAACGCCAATTTATCTCCCCTATTAACAATAAAACAAATATAAAAATAAATACGACTATTTTAGTAGTCTTTATTTTATTTGTATATATTTGTTCAGTTCATACACATTTATATTTGGTTTGTGAAAAATGGCTGCTTGGATAGGCAGCCTTTTTCTTTTTTAATCCTGCTAAGTCCATCTAGAAAGAGAATATATTTAGATGGTCTTTAAGATAGATTCCTCCTTCGTTGGAGGACAAACCAACGTTTGAAATGAACAAGTGAGCCAATGAACTAATTAACCAACGAACCATAAATAGAAAAGCCGCCATATCTTTGATACGACGGCTAATCGACTGAAATAGTCTAAACCAAATTGCAATATTATCCTTAAGGGATTTTATCAAGCGCCGGAACGTTGTTTTCAAACCCTGAGTAGCCCTTATTCTGATTAATCCTACCATTGGTATTGAATCGCTGCGCGGTCGCCGGTATCGGCCAAAGCACATGATAAGGAGAGATTTTATAATTAACACCAGAAACAGTGGGCACTTTATTCTTATAGAAATCATTTTTCTCCATGATCCTATCATAGAAGAAATTATTCTCTGAGAAACTGTTAAGGTTATAAGTTTTACCATTATATGCAGGAAAACCGGTCTTTGCAAAAATATAGGCCATCCGGGTAAGTTCCGTTTTACGAGGTTCCTCATAATATAATTCCCTCGCCCTTTCATCCAATATTGTGCCTATTGTAATCTTCGAGGGGTCTGTTAGCAGCTGAGCATTTGCCCTAGACCTTACCTGGTTAATATCATCCATAGCCAAAGCCAAATTTCCTTTCCAGTAATACGCTTCTGCTCTTAACAAATAAGTTTCTGCTAGTCTAAAAACATACCAGTCAGTATTTGTACCTCTTGGTGGCGACCAATATTTATCAACTGCCAGGGCATTGGTAGAATTGATAAAGGTTTTGTAGTGTGGCCATCCAAAAAAGTGGCGAATGGTATCTAATCCCTTATTCAAAAACATATTGTTGATATTAGCTGGTGTAGCATCTACCAATGGTTTGCCGTATAGTGCCCTCTCGGCCACATTAGCTCCAGTTTTTATTGCTGGATTGTTATACACCAAATCGGTCATGTTCATCCACATTCCTGGCGCATGGCGATAATCTGTATTGTCTGTCCAAATATATTTGGTGCTATAAGGTGTACCGCGATACCTACCAATCCCCCTGCCATACATTAACGTTAATGGAATTTCTGCGGTTACTCCATCAACAATTGCCTGAAGTGCTCCAGAAGGAGTTTTAAGATTGGTAAAATGCCAAGCGGGCACACAGTTTCTCATTACCTGTGAGCCATTGGCCGTAAAGCCGGCTAAGGTTTCCCTATCAATCACCACAAAAATTGCTTCCCTATTTGCGGCAATAGATTTGTTGTCCATACGATGAAGATCCCAAATCACATTTTTTGTAGCATCAGCAGCTGTACTCCCAAAACGGGTACGCATTAAAGCATATTTACCGCCATTGATTACATTATTTGCTGAGGTTAATGCACCATCAAAATCACCTAGGGCCAAATTAACCTTAGTAAGCAAATGACTAACGGCTCCTTTGGTTACATCTCCCTTATTACCTCCATCTAAAACCCAAAGTTCAGCAAATTTCAAATCAGCTTGCATTTTGGTAAGGATTACCTCTCTTTTAGTAGAGTAGTAATCTAACTTTGGCTCAACCAAATCCTGTAAAATTAAAGGCACATCTCCAAACTGGTGAACTAATCTATAGTAATAATAAGCACGATAAAAATAGGCTGAACCTAAAATTGCGTTCTTTTCTGCTTCTGTTTTAAAAGGTACCTTATCAATATTACTGATGATCGTATTCGCATACCTCACCCCTTTAAATCCTTCAGTCCAGTAAAAACCAATGCGATTAAAATCTGGATTGTTTAGCTCGGCATCTGGCGTTACACGTGTATCCATATCTTGTGCCTGTGTACTTTTATCTGTTGTACCATCAACTGCTACATCAGAAAAAATAGCCTCCGTAACAATTGGAGCCATGTCATCGAAAAATTCTCTTCTCGTATTTGCGCCTAATCCAGCCAAAGCAGCATTCATCCCAGCAACACTGTTCAATGCATTTTCTGGTTCAAATTTCGAGAGATACTCGGAATCCAAGTATGACTTTTTGCAGCTGATTGTAGTAAGCAGCAACAATAAAGGAAAGATTAACTTTTTATTTAAAATTTTCATATGTATAAAATTATTTTCAATGGTTATGAAGCTATCATGATTTTTTCACAAGTTTCTATTGTGCTTTGGTGTTCAAGAGCTCGCAAGCTCGGTTTATTCATTGGTGTTTGTGGTTGGCAAATCATGATGGTTTCATATCTATCTATTTGCTATAATGAAAGATTTAGTCCCAATGTATAATATCTAGGTGTTGGACCATTATTCTGTGGATCCCATTGATTCCAATCAGGTGCATAAATTGCTGCATTATTAATATTGAAGTAAACTTTTGCACTCTGCACTTTTACCTTGCCCAGCAATTCTTTAGGTAATGTATAGGCCAGGGCAACGGTATTTAACCTGATGAATGAATTGTTTCTAAAAACATTAAATGTTGTTCCACTTAGTCCAGAACTTAAGCGTGCATATTCATTTGAAGGATTTTGAGGCGTCCAATAATTTACAACATAAGAACTGGTCCTGCCGAAACCTACACCACCTGGTTGATTTTGGCCCTGGTTATCCTGCGCTTTTTGTCCCCAATTTGAGATCAACTGAAAGGAAAGATCAAAACTTTTAAAGAGATTAAATTCATTTCTAAGAGACCAGGTAAACCTAGGATTCCGATAGCCTAAAAATTGTTTATCCAAATCGTTGTAGACAAAATTTCCATCTAGATCTTCTAACTTATAATCACCGGGCTTAATCCCCTTGTTAAATTTATTGGCTTCTGCTACTTCGTTCTCTTGCCAAACCCCTAAAATTCTATAGTTCCAGATGATGTCTATATCCTGACCGATGAACCATCCATTACCCAAATCATCATTCGGTGTTGCCAAGCGAATAATCTTATTTCTATTTAGGGAGAAGTTAAATGCGGTGTTCCATATTACTTTCCCAGTAGTTAAGTTTTTGCTGTTAATAGAGAATTCAAATCCTTTGTTACTTACCGCACCAAGGTTTGAAGTTACGTTGCTATAACCAGAGACATTTGAAAGTGTCTGACTGATCAATAAATCAGATGTTCTTTTATTATAATATTCTATAGATCCATTGATCCTGTTGTTGATTACGCCAAAATCAAGACCGATGTTAAGTGCTTTTGTGCGTTCCCAAGCCAAGTTTGGATTTCCAATTCGACCATTTAAGATCAAGGTATTAACCTCTGATGCAGCTCCTGTTGGACTAACTGTTTGATATTTACCCGCATCAACAACAAACAAACCTGCGTAAGGATCGATAACGCCATTGCTATTTCTGATCTCTCGATTACCATTAATACCATAAGAAACCCTCAATTTTCCATAGTTTAACCATTTGATAGACTTCATGAAGTTCTCTTCAGTGAAATTCCATGCAATAGCTGCTGCCGGGAAAGTGGCGCGCTTCTTCTTATCCCCAAATCCAGAATAGCCATCACGACGGGCAGAAACCGTTACGTTATACTTGCCCATTAAACCATAATTTAATCTGGCCAATAATGCATCTCCAGTATAAATGATATCATCGCTGCTTACCGAAGGCTTAATTCCACTTCCAAGGTTATGGTAACCGAGCACATCACTGGGTACAAAACCTTCATTCCCTGAAAGGGTGTACCATGATTGATATTTTTCCGCATTAGCTAACAAGGTCACATCAAATGAATGGATGCCAATAGTTTTATTCCATTTCAACAAGTTATCTACCTGCCAATTGTAACGTGTTTCTTGTGCGCGAGAGGCAATCCCACCTGGCGTAGTCACATTTGGATTTTGTGAGGACTGGGAATTAAATGTGCGATACATATCTATTCCCGGACTAAAGTTTAGGGTATAAGTAATTCCAAAAGGCAATTCTGCTTTGGCAAATATGGTTCCGAAAAGGGTATTTTGCCTCACCATTCTTGTGTTATACATCGGATTTAAAAAGGGATTTCTAGCATTCAATCCATTGTCATCTGTTGGAATTCTTCTTAACGAACCATCTGCATTATAAAAATCTCCATAGGGCGATAAATTTGTTAACTGGGCCCAATCTGCTTCAATAGCACCTTCATCACGATCTGCATATTGAAAGTTTATACCGAGAGTTAAAAACTTTGCAGCCTTTGCCTCTAAATTTAGCCTAGTACGAAACGTACTGAATTCTCCACCTTCGATAATATTTTCGTTTTTAAGGTAGCCCAAAGACATGTAATAACTTATTTCTTCCTTTCTGCCAGACATGCTGATGGTATGGTCTTGGCGTTGACCTGTTCTGAACAGTAGATCATACCAATCGACAGTTTTGCCTGCATAATAATTTGCACGCTCATTGGCCAGCAAACCTAATCGTGTTAACCATAAGTCTGTCGGGTTGGTAGTAGTTTGTCCATTTAACCACTGTGTTAATGTAACGCCCTCAGGCAAATTATTCGGATCGTTGAAAATATAAGCAGGACTAGTTCCAGCGCTTCTTGCCACATCTGCACGCCATGCTAAAAAGCCAGGGCCATCATATACGGGTTGATCTTTCGAGAGCGTTGCAATCCCGAAATTGGTATTGAAGGTAATGATTGGTGTTCCGGATTTGCCTTTTTTGGTGGTAATTGCGACTACGCCAGTTGCTGCTTTTGCGCCATAAACGGCTAGAGAGCTTGCATCCTTTAATACATCAACTGATTCGATATCATTGGGATTAATATCCGACAGTTGGCCCATGTAGATTACTCCATCTAAAACAATCAATGGCGATGTACTTGCGGTTAAAGTAGTTTTACCACGTACCAAGAGATCTCCCCCACCTTTGGCACTGCTATTAAAACCTACATTTAATCCCGGAATGTTTCCTCTTAAAATATCAGATACACTTTGTGGGTTTTCATTTTCGAGTTGGGTCGCTTTTACACTCGATACTGCTCCGGTTAGATCTTTCTTTTGAGAAGTACCATATCCAATTACCACTACATCAGAGAGTTCATTGATAGATTCTAAGAGTTCGACATTAATTTGCGTTCGGTTATTAACAGGTACTTCCTGTGCTTTAAAACCAATCATGGTAAAAACTAATGTTGCGTTTGCAGGCGCTGTGATTACATAAGTACCTTCGCCATTGGTAGAAACTGTATTTTTTGAATTTTTAACGTTGACGGAAACTCCAGGTAAGGTCGTTCCACTTTTGTCTTTGATGATACCTTTTATCACAATGTCTTGCCCAAAGCAAAAAACATAGGTAAACAGGACCATACCGATTAGTAGGGTTGTTTTTTTTCTCATACAAGTATTTGGTTAATATTTGGCTACAATATCATAATATTTTATATTGTAAAATACCGTTTTATATTGTAGATTAAACTTAATGATTTAAATTGGATATCCAAATTTTAAATAAAATTATCAGCTGGATAAACTGTTATTAATAGGAAGAGGATTAAGGATTAATGACTGGATGCATAGGGTTAGCCCAGAAGCGGATGTTATAGGCATTTATTTGGGAATGAGTTTTCCTGTGATCATAAACTTGCTAGTGGCAAAGTAACTAGTATTAGTCCTTTGGAAGTAGGTAATTGTGTTTTCATATATTATTTGGTTTAGCTAATTAATAAAGTAAATCTATTCAAAATTTTATCTAATGCAAATTAAATTTACACGTAAAACACTAATAATTAGTTAGTTATAAATATTTTAATACGCTTGATCCGCAATGCTTTAGCACAAAAATACTGTAACATTATCGTTGTAAAGCAATTTATGGGATATTGGCTAATACGGTTAATGCGCAAGAAAAAAAGATGGTTTATCGGTTGTGCCAAGGGCATCTCTTTGGGTACAATCTGACCGACCACCTAGGAAATGTCAGGTATACTTTCGATATTTACGGGCCTTGGCTAAGACACCCCAACATGTTATTAGAAAGATAATAAGGAAAATAGTATTGAAACTAACATAGCTTTTATGAATTTTAATTAGATGCAAATTGAGCTCCCTTATTGAAGTAATTACAATACTACAGAAAATAGATATGTATTATTATATACCTCGTCTAATTTTCAAAGCTTAAAACTATAACGTGTGTTTTCAACTTTGAAAAAGCAAATCCCTCCAACGGTAAAAGTTATGGGGATTTTTGCTTAAACCGAAGTCTATTCCCAATTAATCCTTTTCCAAATCTAGGTAAGCTTTTGTTTTATGGTAACGATGACCTAGTCCTTGTAATTGACCCCGCTTTTCCGAACCATTGAAAAAATGATAAAAGACATCAATTTGTAGCATATACATGTGGCAGCATAGTAATATCAAAAGACTTGTCGATTGCTATCAAGATTGAAAAATGTCACGTATACTTTCGATATTCATGGCGGGGCAGATGAAGCTCTTCCAAAGCCCCCCTTGAGCAATCATTAAGTTAAGAGAAATTTAGGTATAAAAAAAGTGGATGTACTATCATTTTATGTATTCTTACCTAACTTATTAGATGCAATAATGCCCGCTTTAAGCTTCGTACCTTGCAATTACAAAGCTTCCTTAGCTTAAGAACTTTTTAATAAGACAATAATAATCAGGCAGTTTCTATCTAGTTAAACCTATTGAACATTCCAACTATCAGTTCTAAACGGCCCCAAAGGCAAACCTTCAACATTGTATAGGTTACCTGCTGCACTATCTTTGAATGCATATCTTACCGCTATTGGCTGAGCAACCTTATCACTTTTAACCACAACTGTTTTCCCAGAAATTACTGCTTCTGCGGGATAAAATATTTTGTCATTCCCTGCAATCTCGAAAGAAATTAGTTTTTGGCCATAAGTTGTCAGCCCCAATGGAATATTGTCGAACGCTACGATTGCTTTATCAGCATTAATTTTTAGCGATTTATATACTGGTCCACTAAAGGTAACCCCTACTCTACCGTAAGTTTTGGCTAGTGCCCAATAAAGTAAGCGTTTACTGATAATGGTTTTGTCTGGCGGATGAATGGTCGTTAAACTTCCCGCATCAACACTTACTACCATTCCCGAGTTCGGAATAAGTGCCGCAGCTCTTGCCTGTGCCTCATATAACAGAGGAATATTCTCTTTCACATCCTTATAAACGTTCGGTGCTATTTGTACATAATAAAAAGGCCATTCGCCAATATTCCAAAGCGATCTCCAGTCTGAAACCATTGCCGCCATCTTCTTGTCGTAAGTTAACGGATTAAACCTATTGTTCTCTCCCTGGTACCATAAAACACCTTTGATATGGAAACCTATAATCGGATTAATCATGGCGTTGAACAATACTGCAGGATCGTTCTTAAAAACCTTTGCCGTATCTGCAGGAACTTTAAAATCGCTGAACCCAATTAAACTCTTTTTGGTCATCCAAGCTTCAATGTCCGTTCCGCCATAGGCTGATTGGATGATACCGATGGGCACTTTAAGTTTTTGCTGTAGCATCCGTGCAAATTGATAGCCTACGGCACTAAACTCTCTTACTGCTACCGCATTTGTATGTTCCCACTTATTGTTGAGCACGTTTAACGGTACTTTGCTCATGTTCTTCTCTATCCTAAAAAGTCTCAGGCCAGGTTCATCGGCATCCAATAAAATATCATTCGAATTTAAGATCGGCTGATTGCCGAAACCTTTAATTGGCATTTCCATGTTAGACTGCCCTGAGCAGAGCCAAACTTCACCAATTAAAATATCACTCAATATCAGCTTTACTCCATCACTAAACGTGATGTGATACGGCCCACCAGCTGTTGGAGTGCTAATTTTGGTCTTCCATTCGCCAGTAGCACTTGCTTTAACCAGATAGGTTTTCTTATCCCAAGAGGTAATAATCGATACACTTGCATTGTTCCTGGCCTTCCCCCATATCTTCACACTCTCATTTTGTTGCAGCACCATCCCACTGCCAAAAATTGCTGGCAGCTTAACTTCTGCTCTAAGTCCGCTCCAATTAAGCAGGATCACAAATACAATTAAAAGGTACTTTTTCATCTTAAATTCTTTTTGATTTTGACAGCAAACAACGACCATGTGGCAATTAGCATAATTACCGCAGCAAATTGATAAACTATAGACAAGTCTACTTTCGAATCTTTCAAAGCACCACCCACATACACCATTAAACCGCCAACAATGGTACTTAAGAAATTGAGCAATCCGTACCCGGTAGCAATATATCTCCCATCAGCCACTTGCCGCAAAATGGGCATTAAATTAGAATCATTGAAACCTCTTGCCAAGCCAAAAATCAGCATGGCTACAATGGCAATGGCAAATACATTTGTAGAAGCCATTAAAAACAAAAATGGGGCACCCAAGGTAAATCCTATAATAAGCATGTACAAACGTCCCTTCTCATTTTTACGGGTCCACCTATCTGCCAAGATCCCGCCCACAATTACACCAATAAAAGAACCTATCTGGATATAACCTGTAGCAGAAATTCCTGCTTCGCCCAAATTAAGCTTAAAATGATCTTTTAAGAACGTTGGCAACCAACCGTTAACCAGCCAATTTACCATCCCTAAAATGGCGAAGTAAAACAGTAAGATATAAAATGATGATTCGCTAAATAAGACCTTAAGTGCACCAAATGGGGTAATCTTATCCAAAACCGGCTCAAGTGCTGATGGTTCATCAACAGCTACTGTTGCCTTATGATCTTTTAAACAATACAACAGCACAAACGAATAAACGATCCCAAAAACACCAAAGGCATGAAACCCAAATCTCCAGCCCCAAAGCTCGGCAATATAACCGCCAACACCACCAAGTGCCAAACCAGCATATAAACCGCTCATGTGCAAACCTGTAGCCAAAGATCTTGTCCTTCCCTTGTGATAATCTGTAATCAGCGCCAATGCCGCAGGGATATAACAGGCTTCACTTATACCCATTAAAAACCTGGTTAACAACATCTCTTGAAACGTAGTCGCATAACCTGTCCATAAGGTAACGATAGACCAGACCATTACACTAAAAACAATCGTTTTCTTGCGACTATACTTATCCGCTATGAAACCTCCAAATGGACTAAAACAACCATAAGACCATAAAAACACAGCAGTTAACAGCCCAAATTGCGCATCAGTTAAGGAGAAATCCGCAACAATAGGATCTCTCATAGAGGTGATCAAAATACGATCAAGGTAGTTCAGAAATGCAACCACCCATAAAAGTGCTACAACGAGCCAAGAATATCGGGGAACCAAATTTGTTGAGTTATCCATTTAAGCTGATTTATATTATTTTTTATTTACTGGCACCGCCATTAATACATTTGGTGATCTCGTTGCCGGTCTAACTTCTCCACCTGGTAATATAATATTTCCATTCCACACCGTTAATGTGGTAGTTACCGGTGCCCAAATACTTCCATTCGGGTTTGCTATGGCATCGCCTTTTTTCTGAACTAGTATTTCTCCTGCATTTGTCCAAGTATTCTTGACCACATCATAACTTAATAGTTGATTAGAAAAGCCTGGGTGTTGATCTCTTAATTCGGAAGCTTTTGCAGCCAATACGCCATCATCGCCACCAAAAACAACAAGTTGGTGCTTTCCAGAAGTATAGGCCGGACTTGGCGCAGCAGCTACCGAATTCGGAAGATCGGCAATCTTCTGCCAACCTTCCTTTATCGAATATTTATAAGCATCCTTTAGGTATTTCCTGTTGCCATCAATAAGCGCTACCCCACTGAAAACAAAAACAGCATTTGCCTGTACACCTGCAACACTTAACATTCTGGGATCTCCAGGCCATGAAGGCAAGATTTTCCACTCCTTTTTCGTAGCTTTTAAATCCAATGCCCAAAAATTATTTGCCGCAACTTTAGCATCCGGACTAGATAATCCGCCAATTACATAAATAACGTCATCTAATAAAACAGCAGTGGTATTGGCTATGGGATGTGGAAGATCTGGCAGATTGCCGATCAGTATTCCGCCATTTGTATAATTAAGCTGATAAACCTTGGCATGATGCCCACTTTCATTACTTCCGCCCAAAATAATCAATGAGTTTTTCCAGTTTACAGAGCCACCATAACCTAATTTTAATGGAAGTTTACCAGCGGTTTTCCAGGTTCCATCAAGTTTATCCAATACAAAAACCTGATCGCTCCATGCCTTAACTCCGCCGGTCCATGGTGCCTTTCCATCTGGAAAATTGGCACCACCAGCAACTATCAATTTCCCATCGGCTACGCCAGCAAAAGAACCTGCAAAACCTACCTGATCTGGAATAACTGCTAACTTACCCCACTTCAAATTTAAAGACCGTATATCTTGTGCTAAGCTATCGCTTAAAGCTATGCTCATAAAAATTAATAAAAATGTATAAAACCTGTTTTTCATTATAAGTTCTTAAGTGCGGTAACCTCTGCTTGGGTCAATGCCTTTTTATAGATAATCAGATCATCTATCATACCATTAAACCTGTTCAGGTACCCAGATACATTTTCTTGCATCCCAACCTTAAATGTACCTTCATTAGAAGTAGCTTTAACACCAACCGTAGAGCTCCTTTCTGTAACCTTAACACCGTCGATATAAATGGTGGTGATTAGTCCTTGTCGTGTCGTTACAATGTGATGCCAAACCCCATCATTCGTTTTGGCTGCTGTTCCATTTGCCGCTGTAGTTAAATTTATGGTAGAACCACCTGCTGCATCCTCGGTAGAGAAAGAAGTCAGGTTTGTAGCCGAACCTAAAATACGCACCCAAGTTTGGTTATCCCCACTTCCTTTACCCCCGCTTTCTTGCCAAACCATTCCACTAGCTGTTAATGATGTTTTGATCCATACCGATACAGAATAATCACCGGTTCCAAAATTCATCGCATCATTATCAGGCACTATAAAACCGCCTGTGCTATTGAATACACCAGTACGTCCAGCGACCGAATTCCGATCCGCATCAAAGCTTAGTGTTCCAACAGCTGTTGAGGTGAGTTTGGAAGGCCCAGCATCATTGATATTCCCATTAAGTGGATAAAATGCCGTAAGCGAAGATCCAGGCACCACTAAAATGTAGGCAGTTTTTTCTATCGTTGAAGATTTTACCGTATTTGCAGCTACCAGTTTCACTTTATATCTACCAGCAGTAGCATAAGTTACCTTAGGGTTTTGAACCGTAGATGTAGCCACACTAGCACCTTCAAATGTCCAGTTCCAAGTAGTTGCCGTACCAATTGACTTATCATTGAACTGGATACTTCCACCAGTATAAGTTGCCGTTTGGTCACTGTCAAAATCAGCTTCCACCGAAGTGATATCAACTACTGTAATCAAATTTGTCTTGGTTACCGTATTAGACCCCTTTGGATTTGTAGCAACCAAGGTAACCGTATAAATTCCCGGAACGCTAAACTTAACTGCAGGGTTTTGCTGATCAGACGTAATTACCGTTGCTCCAGACTTAAATTCCCAAGCCCATTTATTAGGCATGCCAGCACTCTTATCGGTGAATGTTACCGTTTCATCTTGTTTAATAGTGGTTAAACTGGCTGTAAAGTCAGCAGCAACATCTCTATAGTTAACGGTAATGAAACCTGTTTTCTTCTCAACAGCAGATGTTTTACTGTTTTTGATTTCCAAGGTAACCGCATAGGTACCAGGCTGGTTATAAGTTACCGTTGGTCCAGATAGATCTGATTTTGCAGGTGTTCCACCTTCAAACTCCCAGCTCCAAGAAGATGGCTGCCCTTCAGATTTATCAATAAAAGCCACGCTTTCTCCGGCAAGTACCTGCTGTGAAACCACACTAAAATCTGGCTTGATGGTAGAAAGTTCATCCTTTTTGCAGCCAAAAAAGGCCGAAATCAACACCAAGAAAGGTAAAAGTTTATTTTTCATAATCTTAGTTTTCTAAAATGATCGCATTATTAACGACGTTAAAAAAGTTTATTTCTTCTAAAGCAGCTTTAAATTTAGCCTCTTCTTCATTGTTCAATGGTACCAATGGCAACCTGCATTTACCCAATTCAAAACCTTCCATTTTCATGATTGCCCTTTGTGCCGGTATCGGCGGATACTTAACAAGGCAACGCACCATGTTTACAGAATGCAATTGCATTGCTGCAGCTTCCTCACTTTTGCCCTCATTATAAAGCTGCATCACCTTTAAATACAATGGCGCCGCAAAAGTATAGGTACTGCCAATCGCCCCTTTGGCACCAACAGCCAATGCAGGCAATAACATTTCGTCAAAGCCGAACAAGATATCAAACTTGCCATCTTTATAATTTAAACATGCCTGATATTCATGTAAGGTAGAAGCAGTATACTTGATCCCAGCCAAAGTTGGGATGGCCTCTTCTGCCTGAGCTAAAAACTCGATCATATCAAGTGCCACCCCAGTTAATGTCGGAATGTTATAATAGTAGAATGGTGTATTTGGCGCAGCTGCTGCAATAGCTGCCATACTGTCAACCAGATTTTTAACATTGGAAGGTTTGAAATAAAATGCAGCCACTGATGAAATGGCATCAGCTCCAATCTCTTCCGCATGACTAGCCAATTTCCTGCACTCGGCAATAGAACTATGGCCAACATGCACCAAAACCAAAATCCTTTTATTTGCAGCCTTAACATAGGCAGCCGCAATTTTCATGCGCTCATCAATCGTTAAATTCGGCCCCTCACCATTCGTGCCGCAAATAAATACGCCAGACAAGCCGTCATTGATCATCTTATCAACAATTGCAGGGATTATTTCTAGGTTAATTGTTCCGTCTTCATGGTAGGCTGCAAATGTTGCCGCTATTAAACCCGTTATCTTATTCATGTTTTTCTAATGTAAATGTGTTAAAGTAGATCTTTTAATTTAATGGTCTGAAACACCAAATCGGCCTGACTGCTTTCGTAAAGCACACCAATTGTTTCTTCATCAATGCTGGTCATGCAAGAGTATCCTCGCCCCTTCCATTCATCCAGCAATATTTTATTCTGCCAGGTTTTCCCATCATCTTTACTTGTTTTAATGGTGATGTAATTTCTGGCAACTTTAGAATCCGGATTACAGAAAAGAAGAATTGATTTCTTCTTGCCACCCACCATAAAATCATGCCTAATGATACTTGCCATACAAGTAGGCTCTTGTAATGCCTTGTGGGAAGTTGGGTGGATCTTCCAGCTTTTGCCCAGATTACTGGTTACCGAAATTGCCCTGCCATTGGTGCTTCCGGTATCTGTCCGATTAGAATTGGCTCGCATATTCAACATCACCGTACCATCTGATAGCTCAACTGCCATATTTTCTGTGGTCGATTCGCTGGTCGCCGCTTCACTCGTTTGCCACGTTTTACCTTTGTCTTTACTATAAGTAATATTTGAAAAAGGCTTTCCCGTTTTGTCTCTGCCCTGGGTAGGAAAAACTAAGGTTCCATCCTTAAGCGTTATCCCAGCGCCAGGAGCCGGAGCCCACAGCCACCATTCTTCCTTTTTGCACATCTTGGTAATATTAATCGGCTTGCTCCAGGTTTTACCATTATCAGAACTCTTAGTAATCAGAAATTGGGCCGTCTGCTTTACATCAAATCCAGGCTGCGATCCCTTCGTTTTCCATTGGTGGTTCCAGTCCTTACTGTCTTCCGTTAAACCTTCAACCCATTTACCTTCATCATTGATTACACCATGCATCCATAGACCTGCAACATAGATGTCACCAGAATTTTTATCCACCAGAATACACGCGTCAGAAACACCATTGAACTTTTGTGGCAATCCTCCCCATTCACCCATATCAAGTACCACCTGCATTGGCAACCATGTTTTTCCATGGTCAACACTTCGTGATAAACCAATATCAATATGACCCTGTAAATCTCTGGCAACAGTATACCTCGCATCATAAATCGCCAATAAACTGCCATCCTTTGCCGTAGCTATGCCTGGAATGCGATGGCTCAATACCTGATCTTGCAACTGCTGTCTTAGCGCAATCGCAATAGACTGATTGATTTCCCTTGGTGCATTTACCTTGACAGTTTGCTGATCAATAGTAACTGCGCCTACAGTTAAATTCAATGAATGATATAAGTCAGCATTTTCCTTTAACTTAAGCACCAGCCAGAAATAGTTTTTGCCCGCTTTTAATAGCTGGTTGCCTTTCAAAAGCAGTTTTTTCCCTTTATCTGGCATAGCCGATGAAAAAGAACCTGCTTTATGCAGTTTTGCATCTGTCACAAAAGCAGAATCCTGCTGAAGTGATAACAATTGCACACTTTCTATATCAATGCTGTTTGCTGGGATGTTTATTTCAACAGCATTTAATGTCTTTGCTTTTGAAGCATCTACATCAATCATCAACCTTAATACAGGATTCATATCTTTCCCCTTTAATAATGGCAGCTGATATTTCTGCTGAACAATTTGTTGTGCTCCCGCTTTTAGTACAAAAGCACTGAGAAACAAAATGATTAAAACCTTAATATTGTTCTTCATATCTTTATTTTATATCCGCAATATTTACTGTTTTATAGGCAATTCCATCCCAATATTTGGAAGTTCCAGCTTCATATAAGATCCCTATTTGGGTATCAGAAAGCAGGGCTAAATCAGAATAACCAGCCAGACCAGAAAACACCGTGTATTGTTTCGTCCACGTTGTTCCGTTATCAATACTCGTTTTAATGGTCATGTTTTCTCTGTTGATACTTGATGGGTTGGAGAAAAATAAGGTATGTTGACTATTGATCAGACCAGAAGTTAAACTGCCCTGGCAAACTGGATCAACCAGTGTTGGTGCAGAAGCAGGTGTAGTCCATGATAAACCTCCATCAGTACTTGTACTCTGCATTCTGAGGTTGTTATTATTGCTTACCCTCATGTTTAACATTAATTTTCCATCAGACAATTCTGCAACCGTACTTTCATTTGGGTTCAATGAAATAGTTGGGGTAACTCCTCCAATTTTCCAGCTTTCACCTGCATCATCAGAATAGATGACATGAGAATATCCTTTTCTTCCAGAACCAACTTCTATGTTATCGCAAGGGATCACCAAGCGATCTTTATAAGTCCCCTTGGTAATTTGGATCCCATGGCAAGGCCCGGTCGCATACCATCCCCAGTTGCTAAGTTTAGTTGTGGAAGTAATTTCTTTAACAGCAGCCCAGGTTAAACCATCATCGCTAGAGCTAGTTTTGTACACTCTTCGTGTGTCTTTACTCGTACCAGCATTAATTGTAGAGATATCATCGGTACCGAGGTTCCAGGTCATCAACAAATGGATCTTTCCTGTATTTTGGTCTACTACTGGTGCTGGGTTTCCACAGGTGTTATCACCATCACTCCAAATTACACTCAGCGCACCCCAGGTCTTTCCGTTATCAGAAGACCTTTTAACCACAAGGTCGATATTGCCTTCGTCACTACAATCATTTTTTCGCCCTTCTGCAAAGGCAAGTAAAGTTCCTGCTTTGGTTTTAATAATCGCAGGGATTCGGAAACAGCTATAGCCATCGCCACCAGTTTTAAAGATATGCGTAAACTGTGTAGCCGGATTAACCACTACTGGCGGCACAACCTTAGCAGACTCTGGAATAGGGCCAGTTTCTTTGCCACAGCTCCAAAGCAAAGCTGAAGACAAAAAAGCGAGACATAATATTTTATAAGATCTTCTCATATTGAAATTAGTTAGCATAACCTTCTGTTTGTACAAGATTAGGATTGATAAAAATTTGGGTATTCGGGATTGGCGAAAACAACGGAATGTTCTTGCCCACTAGATTTGGCACCTCTGTATAGATATTGATACTTCCACCTAGGTGAAACCTTACCAAGTCCGGCCATCTTTTAAGCTCCAACCAAAACTCACGAGCACGCTCATTCAGCAGTTCTTTCTCGAAAGTGGATCTATCCAAGGTGCCGGTATAAACACCGATCCCAGCTCTTTGGCGAACTTTATCTAATTCAGTTTTGGCTTCCGGAACCCTGTTTAAGGCTGCCAAAGCTTCTGCCTTAAATAAGATCATTTCAGCTGCTCGGTAAAGCACAATTTCATTTTCGTAATAACGATCATCTGCATAAAGCGTTCCTCTAAACTTATTGTCGAAAACACCAGTTATATTCCCCGCAGCATCTGTTGAAGCAATAAATGAATTCGCATTTCTTACATCGTTACTGGCAAACAAACTTTGTATTTTCGGACTTGGTGCATATACGCTCCTTGCTCCATTTTTTGCAAAGGGCAACAAAGCTACATTAGTTGCAGAAGCAACAAAAATATCTCTGGGTTTAAGCCTACTTCCATACTGATCAGATTTTTCATCCCTCAAGAAATAACTCGAGTAAATAATTTCTGCATTTTTCCTTTGGTCAGTAGCATGGATCTTACTAAAATCTGGCAAAAGTGAAACACCTGAAGCCAAAGCCAAATCTGCCGCAGTAATCACACCCTCTAAGTCTTGCGTTGTACCACTAAGCACCTTATTCTTCCAAAGTAAAGCATCAGCCTTTAAGGCATAAACTGCAGGTTTCGAAATCCTGTTTTTGTTTACAAAACCGTTTTCGGGAAACATTTTAAGCGATTCCTCGATGTCTGACAAAATCAATGTCATTACATCTTTAGCAGGCGACCTTGCCGGGAGGTCCCTTTCAGCACTCTCGGTAGGCTGAAGTACAATCGGCACATTTCCCCAAATCCTGATTAGCGAAAAATAGGTATGTGCCCTCACAAAATAAGCTTGCGCAATAGCACGATTAATGTTTGAAATCGTACCAGTAGTAATCCCTGGTGCATATTTAATTACCAAATTACAATGGTGAATAAGGTTGTAGAAATTAATCCAGTTTGGCGCATTGGTACTTGTTAAATTTTGCGCCCAAGCTGTACTCGTAGCACCTTCAAGTCCCAAAACAAAAACATCACTCCTGTCTTCAAAATATAAGGTGGTATTTAACAAGTTCCTAAAATCAGCATTGATCCCAGTCATATAACCTGTTACATCACCCTCAGCCTTCCAATAGTTTTCATTCGTAATACTAGAAACAGGTGGTGCATCTAATATCTTTTTACACCCTGTAAATGCCACAAAGCAGCAAATGATAGTGTAGATGTATAATTGCTTTTTCATAATAATTTTAATGAGATCAATGATTAAAAAGTAAATGTTGCCCCGAAATTATATTGCCTAGGACGAGGGTATGACCCTTGATCGTTACCAGTAAAAATCTCCGGCATCAAACCATCATATTTGGTTAAATAACCAATATTGTAAACGCCAGCATAAAGATTTACAGCCGCAATATGTGCCTTCCTTAAAAAGTTGGCCTGCAACCTATAGCTTAGAGAAACCTCCCTAAAAGCTAAGAAATCACCCTTCGAATGGTAAAATGAATTTGCCGTAACATATCCCGATGAAGAAGCCAAACCATTGCCACTTCTTAAGTGGTTTCTATAGTTATAGTCGGCATCACTTTGTACGGTATATTTAGGGATTGTAGCATGATCACCAGAATTGTTCCAGATCTGATCGCCCATTACATCACTCAATGTCATGTTGTTATTTCTGGCACTGCCCAAAGACCTTCCCCTAAAAGAATTATCAATCACATGGCCTATCGCAAAATCGGCAACCATGCGCATAGAAAGATTTTTGTAGGTAAAAGTATGAACCATGCCGCCAGTTTTATCTGGTCTGATGTAGCCCATAAAAACCATATCCCTGCTATCTATAATTCCATTACCATCTACATCTTCCCAAATCGCATCACCACCTTTTTTAACCCTATTGTTTGCTTCCACATCTTTCGGTGCATTTGCAGCCTCAGCATCGGTCGAATAAACGCCAATCATGTGGTATGCCCATCTACCGCCATATCGCTCCCCTTCTGCAGTACCACCAACTTTTACATAATCATTCAGCTCTTTATTAAAGATGATGTTACCACCAATTCTGTTCTTTAACTCACCGTTATCTGGCAGCTCCACAACAAGAGATTTGTTGTAAGAGAAAGTCAGATTAATATCCCACGAAAAGTTTTTGGTTTTAATGGCACGGCCAGCAACCTCAAAATCAAATCCTGCTGATTGTATGGTACCGAAGTTACTTGTGATAGAACTAAAGCCCGAAGTTGCATCCAATGGTTTGTTAAAAATTCGGTCAGAAGTTCTCTTTCTGTAATAATCGATCAATAAAGTTACCCGATCCTTAAATAACCCAATATCTGTTCCCACATCAAATGAAGTAGTAGTTTCCCAGATCAGATCTTTATTGGCCAGTTTGGTATTCAAAATCCCAACTTCACCTAGGTAATTGTTTCCAATGCTATATTGACCTTGGGTATCGAAAATAGAAAGATCATTCTGCCCAGCCTGACCCCAGCTTGAACGCAGTTTAAATGTTGAAACATATTTTCTTACTGGCTCGAAGAACTTTTCATTGTGCATGTTCCATCCGGCAGATACCCCAGGAAATAAGGCGTACTTGTTATCCTCAGAGAATTTTGATGAACCGTCCTGTCTTAAGCTCGCTGTAAAAAGATACTTTCTGTCATAGTCATAGTTGATTCTTCCGAACAAACTCATAACAATGTCCGAACTGATTTCTGTAGTTCCCCTTTGCGTTAAAACCGAAGTGGCATTTACCGTTTTGATATTATCCGTAGGTGCGCCATAACCAGATGTACCAATGTTATAATTGTAGTTGTTAATGTAACTCGCTCCTAACACAGAAGAAGTATGGTGTTTACTTCCAAAATCTTTCACATAGTTAAACACACCATCTACCTGTGCCTGTCTGATAAACGAATGTTCAGCAGCCGCGTTCCTGTTGATGTTTACCTCGTTATAGGCTTCAAATGAATTTGAAATTCCCTCCGTGGTAAACCAGTAAACAGCTGGCTTAAATGTTAAACCCGGTATAATTTTCCAGGTTGCTCCCAAATTAAATGTAGAACGATAGACTTTATTGTCGCTATACTGATCGCGATAGTAAATTTCATGATTTCTATTTCTAAACGAAGTCACTCCCTCACCCGGTGCCGGCAAACCATTCTCATAAGTAGAACGATAGGTAAACGGCATAGTTACAGACCTAGACAGTACATTCTGGATATTGCCAATCCCATTACTCTGACGCAACAAATAGTTGATGCTCGTATTCAATTCCCAAGTATCGCTTAACTTATAAGTGCCATTTAATAAGAAGTTATAGTTCTTATAGTCTGTACCAGCAACAATACCCGTTTGGTTAAGATGCCCCAAACTAATATAATAGGTTGATTTTTCTGTTCCACCATTAATGTTTACATCGTATTCGTTCCGTAAACCATTCTGGAAAGTCTCATTCTGATAGTTAGTCTCCTTAAAGATTAGATTTTTTCCTGTTACAGGATCTACCATCGTTGTCCAATCCTCGTTATCGATCAGATTGGCTACATAATCCTTCCCGTAATTGGCAATATAGGTGTCCAGAAACTCTAAGGTATTTTTACTGTTCCTAGGGTTTCCGGTAGACATGCCATAGGTTCCCCCCGTTAAAAACAGACTTGAATTGGTAGTGTTGAATTTTTGCGTGTTTAAACGACTAATATAGATATAATCACGGGCACTGGTAAAATCATATTCATTCCCCTGGCGCTCCATACCCGAAGTATATTTAAAACTAATAGAGGGCTTCGAATTTAGCTTGCCCGATTTGGTTTTGATGATAATTACACCATTCGCAGCCCTTGCACCGTAAATTGCCGTTGATGCCGCATCCTTTAACACCTGCATCGATTCAATATCATCAGAGTTGATATCACTGATATTCCTCATACTGCCCACAATACCATCCACAATAAATAATGGCGAATCACCCTCCGGAGAAGTAGAAGCCCCACCCCTAATAAAAATCTGTGGGTTAGCACCTGGCTGACCACTTGATACCTGAAGTGATAAGCCCGCAACCTTACCCTGTAACTGCGTAAGCGGATTGGCGGCAGGTGCATTTTCAAATTCTTTAGCACTCACCCTACTGATAGAGTTCGTTACAGTTGATCTTGATTGCTCTCCATAACCAACCACCACAACTTCACTAAGCGTACTCACATCATCATCTAAAACGACCTCCAACTTGGTTTGGCCATTTAACTCAACCTCTTTGTTTTTTGTACCGATGTAGGAAAATATTAAGGTTCCTTTTCCATCAGGTACATTGATACTGAATTTACCATCAGCATCTGATACAGCCGTTAAATTTGTACCTTTTAGCTTTACGCCAACGCCAGGTAAGGTCTCCTTATCTTTTGCCGATTTGACGACACCAGAAACTGGTACAGGATTTTGTGCTACAGATTGGAGCGCAAAAAGACATAGTATGGCCATGAGCCAGCATGCAATTTTTTTGTTCATAACAATGTTTATAAAATGGTATTTAGTCTTTATGTAGGACATATCAAATGTGGGAAGTATTTTCTATAAATCCAAATCGAATTCATGTAACAAATTAAATATCAAGGCAAAACTCACTAAAAAAGCCCTTAAACAATGCTTAAGGGCTTTTTCTTAACGTAATGATTAAACTAATTTTACTTTGACTTTTGTTAAATGTTACATTATTAAATACAATAAAACTTTAAAGAATTATTTTTCCATGCACTAAAAGATGATTTCAGCTATGATGCCAACCAACATAAATACTTTAATTAGCAATGCCTCCTAGAATGATCATTTTCGCACAACTTTCCAACCTTCTCCCAAAGGGATGCCATTGGCACAACTTTAAACATTCAAACTTACTTCAACCTCTCCCAAAAGGATACATTTCGCAAAACTTTCCAACATTCAAACCTTTAACATTTCAACTCAAACCTAGCTCGAACCTAGCTCGAACCTACCTCCTAGCTACCTCCTAGCTACAATTTACCTAAACTAGGTCCAAAACAACTAATGAACCGATGAACATTGGAACTACAATCATCATTTCTATGGTCATAGACAATTGAACTAATGAACAAGTGAACTATACACCTACACTGGAGCTATGCTGGAGGAACGCTGGAGCTACACTTCATCATTCCTATTATTAGGCAAGCGAACCAATGAACAATTGAACTAATGAACTAATAATCCTATGGCGCCGAAATCTCCAACACAATCCTACCTTCTACATCTCCTTTTTTGAGTTTATCCAACACTTCATTAATGTCTTCCAATTTTGCAGCATGCACCGTCGCTTTCACTTTTCCTTCTGCGGCAAAACCGATGGCTTCCTGCATATCTTTTCGAGTACCAACAATAGATCCTCTAACTGTTAGCCTGTTCAGTACCGTATTAAAAATAGGCAAATCGAAACTACCAGGAGGCAAGCCATTTAATGCGATGGTTCCTTTTCTCCTTAGGGCGCTCAACCCCTGACTAAATGCAATCGGCGAAACAGCAGTAACCAATACACCATGCATTCCTCCCGTCTCCTTTTTCAGAAATTCACCTGGGTCCTGTTCCAGCGCATTAACAGTCAGATCTGCACCTAGACTTTTAGCCAATTCTAGTTTATCATCAGCTACATCAATAGCAGCAACATGCATCCCCATTGCCTTCGCATACTGAACAGCCAAATGTCCCAATCCACCAACTCCTGATATCGCTACCCATTCGCCAGGTTTAGTCTCTGTTTCCTTTAATCCTTTGTAAACCGTTACACCGGCGCAGGTAATTGGTGCCATTTCTAAAAAGTTAATCCCTTTAGGAAACCTTGCGATATAACGGGCATCGGCTACTACGTATTCCGCATATCCACCATCAACACTGTAACCACCGTTTTGTTGCGATTCGCAAAGCGTTTCCCAGCCTGTAATACAGAACTCGCAGTGCCCACAAGCACTAAAAAGCCAAGGTGCACCGACAATATCTCCCTCCTTAACATTGTCTACACCCCTACCAAGTGCTACTACATAACCCACTGCTTCATGGCCAGGTATCAATGGTAATTTTGGCTTAACTGGCCAATCGCCCATGCACGCATGTAAATCCGTATGGCAAACACCACTGGTTACTACCTTAATGAGCACCTGATTTTCTCCAGGCATTTTCACTTCAACTTCTTCGATGGTTAAGGGCTGGCCAAATTCATGTAGCACAGCAGCCTTCATTGTTTTAGGTATCATGGGAATTATTTTTTGGTTAAACTTCTAGCTATAATTAAGCTGTAACACCATAATCACGATGCATGCTAATGATTAATAACTACAGCAAATTAGTCCTATTCGCCAATTGTAAGGATGATGAGTATCACAGCATTAGCTGATTTCGCTTACATTACAGCCAATTATAAAAACCACGCTAAGCCGACCAAGAAAATAAATACTAAAATAATGTGCACCAGCACACGTCCTAACTCAGTGAGAACCACAAATCAGAACTTGAATACAATTACTACTTTAACCGATCAAAATGTGGCTGTAAATGAGCTTGCATTCCCTTTTTGAAATCTTCAACAGTACCTGTTTTTAAAATTTCCACCAAATCTAAATGACTTACCAAACCCCTGGTTTGCTTTTTCTCTAGCGTTACCACATAATCAAAAATCGGCAGCAACATGATCTGAAATCTTTTGAGCGTATCATTTCCAGAAATCTCATATAACTTGCCATGAAAAGCAATTTCATTCTTGATCCTGAATGAATCGTCGGTAATCACCTCCTTTTTGGCAATTTGCTCTAATTCCCGAATATCTTTATCTGTTTTTCTGATGTACAATAGTTCTGCAAGACCCATTTCCAAAACTAATCTAAGTTCGAATATATCCTGCAATGTACTCTTATCAATGATTAAAGGATCAAGTACCCTTTCAAAAGTCCCTAAGATATCTGGCCTTGCAAGCACCATTCCACGCTTTTTCTTGGTCTCAACCATCCCCAACATGCGCAATCTGCTCAATGCTTCCCGCAGCACATTTCTACTTACGCCTAAAGCTTCCGCCAGCTCTAATTCTTTTGGCAATGCATCCCCGGGCTTAAATGACTTTTTCTTTAAATACTCCCTTAATTTTACCTCTACAACATCAGCCATGGTATTGGAAATAATGGGGGCCAAATCTTTACTTAAATCGTTGATGTCCATAAATTCTAATCTAGCTCAAAAATGAGATATTTTTTTATTATTATGTAGAACATTTGAAATTAATCTCAAGAACAATTAAGAAGGAAATCCTAAAAAATATCTAACTTTTAATTTAAATCAACCCAGATTGCCGAGGGGAACGGACTTCTAGTAGTTGTCATTCAGAACGTAGTGAAGAATCTATCACCCCAGATTGCTGAGGGGAACGGACTCTCGGACTTTCTGACTTCCGGACTCCTAAACTATTTCCTAACAGCCTTCTCCCACATTACCGATTGACCACCAGAAAAGAACCTGAAAATTCCCGCAATCACCGCATAGTTCATCACACAGAAATAATAGGGAATAAAAAGAATTTTAACCCGTAATTTCCGCTCTTCCATAATCTTTCCTAAATAAGCAGATAGGTAAAATAATATCTGGCAAACAAGCAGCACATTATAAAGCATACCAGCTTCATTAACAACCAAAATGACATTTAAAATAAATGCTAAAATCATCAGTAGAGGGGTAACAGTCCACCTTAACACCCTATGGCTGATGTATTGAAAAGACAGCACTGGGAAACGGAAAGGATTAAGTAAAGCTTTAAGCCAAATGATAGATTGAATACCTCCCGCTGCTATCCTTACCTTCCTTTTTAATTCTTCTTTAATATTTGCCGAAGTATCTTCTTGTGCATAAGCATCCGGTTCGTAAATGATGATATAGCCCTTTTCAGCAATTCGCATAGAGATCATAAAATCGTCTAGTACACTATTCAATGGAACGGGCTCGTATAAGGAATTTCTCACACTAAAAAGTTCACCCGCAGCCCCAACTACCGAATATAGCTCAGAGTCCCACGCTTTCAATTTGGACTCGTACTTCCAATAAAAACCTTCCCCTGCAGTAGCATCTGCAGCAGCATCAATGGTTACACGTTTCTCCCCCGCAACAGCCCCAACTTTTGAATCTCCATAATGTCTACAAATCAAAACCAGAGCTTCATCATTCAAGAAAGTATTCGCATCTGTAAATACAATGATTTCCGAATTAACTTGGGCAACTGCACGATGTACAGCAGCAATTTTCCCCTTTCGCTCGTCAGAATGTAATAATTTAATCTGTGGATATTTAGCAACCAAATCAGGAGTGCCATCGGATGAACCATCGGTCACAAAAATGAGTTCAAGTTTACCCGCAGGAAATTTTAGCGCCAAAGTATTAGCAATTTTCTCTTCAATAAGATCCCGTTCATTATATGCTGCTACAATTAATGTGCAGGTTGGCATTTCATCAAAAGTAAGCTGTTTTCTCTTGGCAGGACTAAAAATTCGTTTCATCCGTACTAAAACATAAAGTAAAATGCCATAGCCAAAAAAAGTATAAAAGATTAAAAAAATGGAAATCCAGAAGGTGATAATCATATTATTTTAGTTTATATCCAAGGTCGTTACTAGTCGTTTTGTGGGTCAAATTCCATTTAATTGCACTAAATAATACTTTTATAAATCTAGCATTGCCTTCTTTCACATATTTAATCACATTCCTGGTTACTACAAATAGCATAAAATAAAAATAAAAAAACAAACGTTGATGTAAAACAGCATTTCGCCTAACGAACAAAATGCGATTTCGGTTCATAAAAAACTCCTTTAGGGGACTGTTCTTACCCACTGCCAGTGACTCTTTATGATAAATTAGTGCTTTGGTATTGATCCATATTTCAAATCCAGCTCTTCTTATTCGATCGCACCAATCCATTTCTTCATAATAAAGAAAGTAATTTTCAGCCATCGTTCCAGCTATATCAATCGCTTCTTTTCTAACCATCATCGCCGCACCATGTCCATAGCCAGTTTTTTTAATTTGATTTCTATATTGCCCGAGATCCTTTTCAAACTGCCCCACACAGCGATTACTACAGGTATAATAATTCATTGGGGTAAAACCTGCGTACTGTACAATAGACTTATCGTCAAAATAATTCAGCTGGGGAGAAATAACTCCAATTAATGGATTTTCATTTAACGAATGATGCAGCTCTTCCAATAAACCGCCAGTAAATTCTGTATCATTGTTAACGAAAAACAGATACTTACCTTTTGCTGCCCTCACAGCCAGATTGTTACCACCGGCAAAACCAAGATTTTTATCAGATCGTATATAATTGATATCTGGAAATGGTTTTTTATAAAATGATTCATCATTAAAATCACTTCCATTATCCACTAAAATTATCTCTATATTAGCATGAGGATAATAAAGGTAGATCGATTTAAGCAATTCTAGTGTGGCATGATGCTGATTGAAATTTACTGTTATAATTGAAATCAAATCCATTAGGTAGGGTAACAAAAACTATTAAAAAAGTCTATTTTGCAGGATAAGAACAAACTTACTGAAGATATACATCATTTTGAGAAACTTAGTGCCAAAGATGATGAATTAATTCAAAAGCTCGATGAGTTTATGTTGCTTCTTGAACACAGCAACATAGATTCTGAAAACATAAAAGGAATTAAAAATAAGATCAATACTGCCCTGGATGAAAAACTGAGCAATACAGAAGTAATTAAAAAAATTCAGGAAGTGTCGCTATCCGATATGGGCAAGCTAAATCAGCTCGATCAGTTAGAAAATTTACTAAATACCAATTACCTTGATTCAAAGCAATTAAAAAACCACAAAATTAGCGAAAGACTGAACAATGTGGTAAAAGTAATTATTGGCTTCCTATTCATCACCCTTGGTTTTGCAATGATTGTTATTCCGGCACCGCCATATTTTGAAATGTTTACAATTTACTACTTTAGCATGGACGACGGCGTTACACTAATGGATTTGATCTCATTGATCATCATCGCAACAGGTACTTTTATTGTAATTAGGTCAATGTTAAATATAAAGAAAGTATGAATAAAACAATCTTGATGGTTGATGATGACATCGTGCAGTTAGAACTTTTCAAAAGGCTATTAACGTCCAATGGCTATAACTGCAAAATAGCTTTATCGGTAGACGCAGCCCAAGAACTGCTAAAATCCGAAAAGCCAGATTTGATCATATCAGATTACCACATGCCTGAAAAAAACGGCTTTGACTTCAGAAGGATATTATTGGAAAATGACCTATTGAAAGAAATACCATTTTTATTTCTCACGGCTGTAAATGACAATGTATTTATACAACAAGGACTTGATTTAAAGGCAATTGACTACATCAGCAAAGGAACACCCCCAAAACAAATCCTTTCGAAAATTGATAATTTAATGCAGTCTGTTAGACTTCATTACGAAAAATCATTAGGTGAAATAAAAGGAATTGCTGAAAAGCTGAACCTGAGAAACACGCCAATAGAAGCCCCGAAATTGAAAAACTTTGAAATTAAATTCTTCAATACCAATTACCAAGATCATCCGGGCGGCGATTTTATAGACTTTATTCAAGTTAACAACCGTTATACATTTGTTATTTTAGGTGATGTAATGGGCAAAAAATGGGCTGCATGGTTCTTTTCATTTAGCTTTCTAAGCTATATTAGAGCAGCAATCAGACTATGCGTTTATGATGGAAATTTCTCTTTATCAGAAATTCTTAGTAAATTAAACAGAGTTATCCACTTTGACGAATTGCTTGACGATATATTTTCGACCTTGAGCATTGTACTTATTGATGACGAACAAAAGAAAATAACTTATGCTGGCGCTGGAGATTTACCGATATTGAAATATAAGAAAGATATAAAAGGATTAAGTAGTTATCAATCACAAGGCATTTTACTTGGTTTCGCAGAAGAAAGTATATTCAATGAAATGGAGATAACACTAGATCCAGATGAAGAACTATTCATGATCTCTGATGGCATGATTGATTTTGAAATAGATGGCGCCAAACGATCAGATATTAATATCTTTAAATCGAAATTATATCAGCTAAAGGAAAGTGGTAAATCAACTGATGATATTAAAAATATTTTATTTGACAAACATACCTCGCAGGTTGATGATTGTAGCATCATAACCTTAAAAAGAGTAAACAATGAACACGACTAAAAAATCAATTAGTGGAATAAGACTGATTACTATCGAAGAAAAAGAAGCAAATCTTTCAAATTCTGAACTATTCAAAAAAACTGTAAAAGATGACATCGAGGCTGGTGAAAAGAAAATAGTAGTATCCTTCGAGAATGTCGAATATGTAGACAGTTCGTTTCTTGGCGCACTTGTGGCCATATTAAAAGCATTATTGCCAGAAAATGGAAAATTGGTACTGATTAATATGAACGACGATATACTAAACCTATTTCAATTGACAAGGCTCGATAAAATTTTTATACTTAAAAACGATTTAGAAGACGCTCTCAAGGAATTTTAAATGGATAAAAGTCTACCCATCATATTAGAATTAGATATTCCAAAACACGCTGATGAAATCTTAAGTTTCACCAAATCAGTATTGGCTAAAATTTTATCCCACAAAGAACTAACCGTTGCTCAACAACGCAGAATAAAGATGATTGTGATTGAACTGGTAACCAATTCAATCAAACATGCTTCAGGTGCAGATTCTCAAATTAAACTGTTAATTGACCATCCAACCTTAACCATACAAAAACTGGAAAAAGGATTACAAATTGAATTCACTTCTTCACACCAACAAATCCCATTCGAAGAACTTGACAAAACCATACGTATTTCCTTTTCAGAAGAAAATAAACATCATATCAAAACACTTGATAAATACAAATTCAAATTTTTAAATCCCCTAACCGAAGGACTTAGTATTGATGATATGCCAGAACATTTTGGCTTTTACATCATTACCCTCGCCTCTGATAGCTTTATTTATCAATACGACCCTGATTCAAACGAAAATCAATACATCGTGAGAATCAACATTTAGGGGAATTAATTCCCCATAAATTGTTTAGTTGGGGAATTTTATCAACACTTCTACCTCAAGCATGTTTTTAATTTCTAATCTAAAAGAAATGTTTCGTCTTCAAAAAACCGTCAGTGTGCTTAATACGTAAACATTTTTAACTTATCCGTATAGCTTATAGTCACCTTTACCAAATTCGGAATGAAATTTGGCTAAGAGACATACGAAATCCTTATATATGAAAATAAAATTACTATCCACAGCTTTAGCACTTGTACTTTTCTGTGCTTCTTGTAAGAAAAACAATGATGTTATCCAAGAAACTGATAACACCAGTATTGACAACATCAAGGTATCAGACACCTTTAATTGGGACTCTACAAACGAAATTAATTTCAGCATCGGCACTAGCGACTCACGTTTCCAAAACTTGATCCACGTAATTTATATCTACGATATGGATCCAGCACAAGGTGGTAAAATCCTTGCAAAAGGTTCTACTACTTTGATTAAGCCTTTCAACACTAAAATTACCCTTGCAAGGGCTAGCAAAAGTGTTTATATCCTTAAAAGCGCTCCAAACGGAACTAAAGTTGGTGAAGAAGTAGCAATAGCTTCTAAAAACATCAGTCTTTCTTTTGGTATTTCAGGTGTAACACAATCTAACGCAGCTTATGATGGAGACGTGAAATCAACAGCTAACGTGGCTACTAGTCCTAACGTTATTCCTGCATGCGAAAGATCAACAAACGACGCTAACATCACCCTTAACAAATCTGAAGTGGTTTGCTACAGCTCTGATAAAGACGTAACTGTTGATATCCAAGCTAATTTAGGTGGTACAGTAAAAATCAGTGCCCCTAACCGCACCGTTACCGTTAGAAACTTCAACCACACAAACCTTAACATCGTAATTGCTGCCGGCACTAAGGTTTCATTCTCAGCACCTGAATTGAAAAGCAATGAAACTTGGACGAACTTTGGAACGCTAGAAATTACCAGCAAATTGGATATCAGAGGCACCTTGAACAATAATAGTACAGCTACTATTAACAACCTTCAAATCAATAGCGGTGGTAAAGTTAACAACTATTGTAAACTTACCGCAAATGACTTTACTGCTGATGATGTAATGAACAATTACAACTATGTTTTGGTAAAAAACGGAACAAGAGTAAACTCTAACGGAAAAGTGAACCTGATTGGTGCAGCAGTTAGTGGTGCTTATTTTGAAACAAAAGATCTTCTAAAAGGAAGTAATAAAGTTGGTTTCTATGGCACAAATGCTACTTCTATCTTTAAAGTTACAGGAAGCATAGATAACAATTTATTACTAGATGCTAAACAAACCAGCAATAGTCAAATTGTAGCTGGTACAGTAAACTTATGTACTACTGTTCAGAACATTCCTGCTGGATTTTTCACCGCCCCTGCTACATTAGGCTGTGATGCATATATTGAAAAAGATGATTGTATGCCTACTTCTAATGGTACCGCTCCTGTACAATCTAAAGATGCAGATGGTGATGGTGTAATTGACGGAGACGATGATTTCCCAGAAGACATTACTAAAGCCTATAAAACCTACTCGGTAAATTATACTGCAGGTGGCTCTACATTAGCTTTCGAAGATAACTGGCCTATTAAAGGTGATTATGACTTGAACGACGTTGTTCTTACATATAGATACATGGTAGTAACCAATGCTAATAACAAAGTAGTTGAGGTAAATGCAAAATATCGTCTAATTGCTACTGGTGCTGATTACATCAATGGTGCTGGTGTACAGTTTCCATTGGCAGCAGGCAAAGCAAAAATCACTAGTGCACCTGCTGGAGTTTATCTAGAAGCAAAACAAGACAGTGTAGTATTGATTATCTTTGACGATAGCCGAAAAATTCAGGCAACAGGTAATACTATGCGAGGAAAACAAACTTCTCCAGCTGTTGATTTTGACATCACATTTACCGTAACAGATGGTCCTGAAATGAAAAACTTCGGTGCTGTAGTATTCAATCCATTTATCTGGAATGCAACAAATGGTTTTGGAAGAGAATATGAAACCCACCTTTACGGCAAAAACCCAACTAAGATTGCTGCAGGTTCAAAATTATTTGAAACCAGGGATGATTTATCAAAATCAAACAACAAATTCTACTCAACTAGAGAAAAATTACCTTGGGTAATTGAAGTGCCAATTGCAAACTTTGCTTACCCTGTAGAAGGCGCTAGAATTAGCCTAGTATATGTAAACTTTAGCGACTGGGCAACTTCAAGTGGTAAAAGTAGCGAAGAATGGTATAAGTCCTTAGCCATCGGAGCTGCCTCAAACTTGCAATATCCAATTAAATAAAAAGATTTCATAAGTAAAAAAAGATCCGATCAGCAATGCTGATCGGATCTTTTTTTATACAACAATTCCATAAAACAATCACACCGTGCCTGCCGAATAAAAGCCCATTAGCTACGAACATAATAATGACTATGCCTCGCTTAAAATAAAATATGTTGATCTATAAGAATATTTAATATATTAAGGTAATCTTACTTAAGATAGTTTGATTTTTATTTGTAAAATACAGGTTAATAGAGCATTTTTACTGTTTAAATAATTTAGCCAGTCTGCATAGTTATAACTTCTAAAACAAAATAAAATGACCAGTAAAAAGGCTATACTTCTCATTGGATATGACACAAATTTATGCCTTGGTGTACTTTTTTGTTTAAGAAAGGAGAACTATAACATCTATCTGCTTACCAGCAACAAAAATAATGCAGCCAAATATTCAAGATTCCTAAAAGGTATTTTCTATCTAGACCATCCTGAAAGTCAACTGGAAACGATACTAAATATAGTTGCGCAAAAAAAAATAGACCTTATTATGCCTATCGATGAACTAGAAATTAGATTTGTTAATGAGCATAAAGAAAGTTTATCTAAGCATGCAAGATGTTCCTGGACTACCGATACTGAATCATTTGATATTGGGATCAACAAAGCTTTACTTGCTGATTTTTTAACAAAAAATAATGTCCCCTGCCCTAAATTTGCAACTGTAGAAAATGCGCAAGAACTGAAAAAAGTAAGCAAAGAAATAGGTTTCCCTATTCTGATCAAACCAAACAGAGGCTCATTCGGCAGAATGATCAAAAGATTTGAAAATTTCGAAGACCTCAATTCTTACTATGAAGAATTTGCAGGTAAAGACAGCGAATTCATCTTACAACCTTTCATTATCGGCAGCGATATCACCTGCAATGTAATCTGTAAAGAAGGAGAAGTAATTTGTCATACCATTCAAGAGTCACCTGTAAAAACTGGCTCCGATTTCAGCTCAAATGACATCCTCGAATTCCATGATGATCAACAAGTAATTGATGCTGTTGCCAAAATGATGAAACTATTAAAGTGGAATGGCGTTGCCTGTGTTGATATCAGAAGAGACCAAAGAGACAACTCAATTAACATTCTAGAGATCAATGGCCGATTTTGGGCATCAACCGTATCTTCTTACCTTAAAGCAGGAATAAATTTTCCAGTTACTATGGTAAAACTAGCTTTTGGAGAACCAGTAACCATTCCAAAACAAAAAAAAGCAATACAAATTTCGATTAAACAATACAAAGACGCACTCTTATCCGGGAAATATTCATTTAAAGACACAAAATATATCAGCTACCTTTCTGACCCAATTGCAAGACTTTTCCAAGTACTAAGATTTTAAAGCATATGATTAGAAGTTTAATAAATAAAGTGCTTAGCCTTTGCGTCCTCTTAAGATACGGCAAATTACCCGCTAACTTAAGATACTATTACAGAGACACCTACTACTGTGAACTCGTTCAGCTCAAATACATATTCAGGGACTACGTCTTTAAAAAAAAATATAAAGAAATAGAGTTCAATGGAGAATTTGCTCCTGAACTACAATTTGCACTACCTTTTGCATATTGGCACTTTTTGAACGGTACGTTAAAAAACACAAGATCCTCTAAATACACTAAAGAGCTCTACTTCTTCTCACAAAATCACCAAGAAGCCTTTGAAACAAGAACCAATGAAGGCAATTACAACTTTGAAATGCCAAGGATCTTATATAGTCAAGATTATGACATGAGTAAATGGGCCTCGGTTCCCCTAAAAGAAAAATATGCAAATGATATTTATGTCTATGATAAACCAATGCTAATCATTGCAAATAGATATAATATGGAATGGGACGGACCACCAATCAGCTTTTTCAGCATTGAAATCTTAGCATTTATTATTGCCGAATTAAAAAATGACTATACCATCATTTACAATCGTCCAAAGCCGCAAAACATCACCATGGACAATAGTGATATTTATGACATGAACGACTATGAATGGTTAGCAGAAAATCATCCAGAAGTGATTCTGTTGGAGGATCTATTTAAAGAGAACAAAGCTAAGGCCAATAATTTCAACCACCTTCAATTAATGGTTTACGCAAACGCAGATAGGTTCCTTTCTATACATGGTGGAACTGCGACGCTTGCAAGTTACTTTGGGGGCAAAAACCTTATCCTATCAAAACAAGGACCTGAACACCACTTCAAGTGTTATCATAAACTTTATCCTAAATTCTCTGGCGCTGAAATATTCCACGCCAAAAATGATGATGAAATCAAAGCATATATTACTTCACAGTTTACCGTTTCTTCTAACCTAAAAAATTAATGAGTGATCAGAAAAATCAGTACTGGCTAAAATCTGGATTAATTAATTTGGTTCAGAACTTTTCAGGAACACTGATTAGTCTGGTAACCTTTTTTATCTTAGTAAGGTTGCTTAGTAAAAATGATTATGGTGTTTGGGGAATTTATATGCAAACCATCACCATAATAGAGATTGTAAGAAATGGTTTAATCCAAAGCGCATTGATCAAATTTATGTCCGGTTCAGACAAATCCGAACATAGCACGATATTTTCAGCCACGTTAACCATTAGTGGTACGCTAACTGCAACCTGTATTATCTTAAACCTTGTTTTTGCAGGCGCACTTTCAAGATTATTAAAAGCACCAGAACTTGAACCAATGTTCTACATGTACAACATTGTTTTCATATTTTCTGGATTTCTAACTCAACTGAACTGTATCGAACAGGCTAACTTTAAGTATACAGGTGTTTTTGCCAGCAATATTGTCCGACAATCTTTACTTTGTATTTTCTTAATCATAGTATTCTTCTTCCATCTCAAAACAGATGTGATGACATTGGTATATGTGCAGATGATTAGTGTTTTCATTGCATTACTGGTAGCCTGGAAATATACCAGACAGTTTATTGAATTTAGTTATACTTTTAGCAAAAACTGGATAAAACGAATATTCCACTACGGAAAATATGCATTTGCCACATCGGTAAGTTCAATTTTATCTGGTACTATTGACCAATGGATGCTTGCAGGCCTTATCTCTCCAGCCGCTTCTGGTTCTTTTAACATTGCGGTCAGAATAGTTAATCTAATTGATATCCCAACAAATGCAGTGGCAACAATAGTTTTTCCTCAAAGTGCTAAAAGAATTGAAACAGAAGGTAAGGGTGCCATCAAATATCTTTATGAAAAATCTGTTGGAACAATCTTGGCAATGGTTATCCCTGCTATTGTTTTCATCTACATTTTTGATGGCTATATTATCGAATTATTAGCTGGTGATAAATATGCAGATACCGTTCCCATCTTAAATATCACCTTACTATATTGTGTGTTTGGCCCTTTTGGAAGGCAATTTGGTGTAATTATAGATTCAATCGGTAAAACAAGAATTACTTTTATAATTGTACTTATTAACACCTGCGTAATTCTAGTATTAAACTATTTCTTCATAAGAAAATATGGAGTGATTGGAGCGGCTTATGCAACGCTGATTTCAAACGTATTTGGCTTTACCATTGCTCAGTACATCTTATGGAAAGAGCTTCGTGTAAACCCATTAAATGCATTCATTTATGCATATCGCTTTTATCCCGAATTTATAAACAAATATATTTTAAAGAAATCTTAACTATGGTAGGCGTCAAATTCATCGGCAGAATGGGAAATCAAATTTTTCAGTACGCCTTTTTCCAGTACTTAAAAACGAATAATCCTGGTAAAACCTTCTTTTTTATAAACCCACACCATGGTTATCTTACCAAATATTTTGACTTAGGTACCTATCATAACCTAACATTGGGATCAAAAGCTTATTCTATATTTGCTAGAGGACTACCTAAACTGATCAAATTCAATGAAATTTACATCGATAATCTGCATATCCCTAAAAAAGTAAACGTAGAAGATTGGACAATTTATAAAGGATTTTATCAAACAGACTTTTTCGTAAAAAATATCATCGGCGACTTTAAAATTGACCTTAAAAAAGAGTTCACCGCTCAATTTGACCAAGAGTTTGGTGAAGTATTTAAGCAGAATAAAACCGTTGTTGTACATATCCGCCGAACAGATTACCTCAAATACGGCAAAAGAGATATTTCATTACCAATGGAATATTTCAAGGATAGATTGGATGCCCTAGGTAACATAGACGACCATCTGGTTTACTTTGTAAGTGATGACATGGAACACGTGAAATCCTATTTCCCTTCAAAAGCGAATTATATTTTCTCCGCCAATAGTGAAATCATGGATTTCCAGCTTATTCAAAATGCCGACATCGCCATTATTTCTAATAGTAGTTTCGCGTGGTGGGCACGTTATTTTGCCGATGCAAAAGCTGTTACCTACGCACCCAAAAACTGGCTAGGTTTCAGGATTGGAAAGGAACACCCTAAAAGAGTAATGACAGATCGTTTTATTTGGTGCGAAGTTGGAGCGTAGAATTTTTAAAATGAACTAATGAGCTATGGGGCTACACTATAGCTACACTGGAGCTACATTATAGAAAGACCATAGACATATCGCTATAAGGTCGCTATAAGGATTAAGAAGTATGCAATTTTTACACTGAATTTTGCCGATCGGCCATTGCTTATTATAGCTTGTAAATATAAGCAAAAAACACGATTAGCAGAATCCTGTCGCTGATTTGAAAGCAAAAATCTTAAAAGATTTTAACCTTTCAACGTTTGGTAAAGTGCTAAAGTTTGGTCTACACATTTCTGGATCGGAAACTGCAATAATCTTTGGTTTCCTTTGCCAACCAATTCTTTTCTTAATTCTTCTTTATTGATAAGTTCTTCGAGCATAAAGGTCAAATTATCTTGATTTCGCTGTTCAAAATAGACCACAGCATCAGCTCCAATCTCTTTAAAACATTCCGTATCGCTCAGCAATACTGGGCATTCAGCTTTAAAGGCCTCTAAAATAGGGAGACCAAATCCTTCATAAAGTGACGGATAGACAAAGAACATCGCATTTTTATATAAATAATTGAGTTCTTCATCCGTAACCTGAATATGTTTGATTTTCTCAGTTAGCTTTAACTTACGGATAAATTCTTTATCACCAGTTGCCAATTTGCCACCACCGGTCAATATAACCTCTACCTCAGGGTATTTTTCCTGTATTGATGCAAATGCCTTAATGAATAAATAAAAGTTCTTATAGCCGCTCCTATCGCCTACGAATAAAACATAATGTTTAGGTAAGTTTGGTATAACATGAAAACTCAATGGTGTAGCTATGTCTATTCCATGATAGATCACTTCAATTTTTTGTTCGCTAACATCTAAAAACTCCATTAAATCTTTTTTGGTAGTTTCTGAAATTGCTATAATTCGATCTGCCTTATCTACATTGATCCGCTTCTGTTCAGTTAGTGGATCATTAGCCCAAAAATATTCCGGAAGACGCTCATAAGTCATGTCATGGATGGTAGTGACCATTGGTTTCTTTAATTTACCAATAAAGTAGGGGTCGTAATAAGTAGGATGAAAAACGTCGAAGTCATTTTTCCCCAATAGATACTTACAATACAATTCATTCACTAAATGTGCCTTTCTTCCATATTCCGACTGAAGCAATTTTCGGCCAATTGCATTATTGAATGGTTGAAATTCGTCTTTTATATAATGGTTATTAGAAAAAAGAACGCCTAGTTCATAACTAAAATCTGTATCCAATTTCATCGCTTGGATAAGCGTAGCAAAATATCTGCTGATACCACCATATCGCTGGGTAGTAAATTTTTGATGGTCAAAAAACACTTTAGTCATAAGCTTAAGATAATCCTTTTTGATAATTTAATATATCGCTGTTTTCAAATATAGGGATTGATTACCAATGAAGATTAGCTTCCCCTTCCGAAATGCGATTAAGACAATAAGCCTATTTCTTTCTGCAAAAGATCTCCAAATTGCGTCAATCGTTTTTCCCACGTATTTTCACCTGCAACTTTCAATCGCTGTTCCTTTTTCAATACAGAATCATTTGCCAAGCAATCATTAATTGCTATCGAAAATTCGGAAGCATTATTGCAAAAACTTACCGTATCACCCGTAAAATCCGAAAGATCAGGATTAAAGTTTGTCGCCACTACAGGTTTCCCCGTACCCAGATATTCGAAAAGTTTTAACGGAAAGATTGTTCTACTAACTTCATCTATCTTAAATGGAATAGTGGCAACATCAAATCCCTTTATAACTCCAGGCATTTCATCATAAGGCATCCTTCCAATAAAGAATACATTAGCAATCGCTTTGAACTCCTTAGTAACATAGCCTTCTTCAATGGGCCCTGCAAAAACAAAACTTTTGTCTCGATTTAACTCAGCGACCTTCTCTATTAAATCATAGTCAATTCTTCTTTCAATATTTCCAAAGTATCCAATAATAGGTTTTGGGATATTAGCTAGTTTTTCACTCACCTTACAATCTTCCTTCAGCGCTTTTGAACTATGGCTTAGGTCTGCAGCATTCGGAATAAAATATGTATTTGGATTAATTATCCTCTTTTCTTCATAAAGCTGCTTGCTGGTACAAATGATAATATTACTATGTTGAACAATGCTTAATTCAGATTTTAAACCATGCTTTCTATCATAAGCTACGATTAAAGGATCGACACAATGATAAGCCAACAATTTTGGACCAAGCTTACGGCCAACATTAGGGTAATGGAAATTAAATGAATTGATAAATAAGAAATCCGTGACTTTAAACAGTTTCATTACTGATTTTAATCTCTTAACAATGATACTTTCGTTAAATGATAGCAGAAGTCTATATAAAGCATTCTCTGGTAAAAAATTAATAGATAACAGTGGTGGTAAGATTAGAATCTTCAACCTTGGAAATTCTGTATCCAATAAACAGTCTTTAGATGATAGGAATGCCTTTTTACGTTTTAGAAAAGCCTCATCCTTTCTTTGCTTAAAATAATCTTTTGTGGTATAAGGATAGTCAACATAATAAACATCGTTCTCTTTTGCCAGGAACTTTGCTGTGGTATAGCTAGTTGATTCATATAAACCATCAAATTTACTAATACCCAGTATAAAAATTGTTTGACCTTTTAATCCCATGCCTTATTAATAATTATTTGAGACTTAAATTAACATCAATATTCAATTTCTCAGCTTGCTTTTTTTTGTCTAACCTATAAGTGATATTAATAATTGCAATAAACATATTAAAATAAACATTCAATGGAAATTGAACGATAGCTTCTTGTGGAAAATTCCCAATGTTAAGCGCGAAAATAATCAAGACCATTGCTAAGCAATATGTTTTCAATTCAGGATCTTTTATTTTAAAATAATTATTGATTCCTGTCTTAAGTACAATAAACATTAAGCAGCAAATTAAAAATAAGCCGATCCAACCCAATTCAACTGCTACCCTAATATATCCACTATCTGGTGGAAACTGAGCCAAAAAAGATGAAGGTGCAAACCTAACTCCCCAAACACCCGTTGCACCAAGTCCGCCTCCAATTGGATGGCTTACAATATAAGGCTGAATTCTCTTCTGGTTTTGCGCCCTAACATTATAAGAAGCATCATTTGATGGCCTAAATGCAGATTGGAAACGTACAAGATCCTTATTTGAGGTAGGTACATTAATTAGTCCTATCATTATCACACCAAACGCAATGATAAAAATCAACATCTGTTTATTGAACTTCAATATGGCAAATAAAAGCATTGCTGCCGGAAGTAAGACATAAGCAGCTCTTGTACCAGAAAACAGCATTACATAAAGAAAAAGCATCGTTAAAAAACCAAGTAATAATTTGGTTCTTTTACTAGTAGGCCCCACAATCAAACAGATACATAATATACTACTTGCTGCCATGTTATAAGCAAATGCAACTGGGTCTGAAAAAATGGAGTTTTTCCTCCAATGCCCGTCTATATAAAGTAGATTCTGTAACAAAGGATTACTATCCAAAGCACGTTGCTCATAAGGAAAGAAACCTATATATTCTTGCTTTAATGCATATAAAGCTGCGATAAAAGAAAGAATTAACCAGACTTTTATGATTAGCCTAATAAATGAAATTGATTTGATCTGATAGTTAAAAATGAAGTAAGCAACCATTACTGCCGCCACAGATCTAATGGTATAAACCCATGCCAGTCGCGATTCGGCAAATGGATTTCCAACCTGAATAACATTATAGATAATCCAGATCAATAGAATTGTTGTAATAGAGTCTTTAAAAATGAGCCAGTCTGGACGATACTTCTGATTTATAAAAAAACCCAATAATAACAATCCAAGTATACCATCCATCAATGTACCAAAAGGAAAATTAAGCCCAAATCCAGAAATAAACATGATCAGATATGCAAAGATCAAATAGAAAAGCACACCAAACCTTGGATACCTGACGATACAATAAACCGCAAATGGCACAATAACCGACAGAATTAAGAAAACACCTCCAGTTGCACCCCAAAGTGTTGTAATTAATGCCGCAACTGAAGCGAAAAACAAAATACCTATTATCGAAAAAATGATAATCAGTTTAGGATTTAATTTACTAAAGTGCTCTGAAATGATCCCCATTAGAAAAACAAAATCTTAAGAAAGAAAAAAATCAAACTTATCAATACCACAGCAATGGCAACTCTCCTTTTAAGTTCAGTTGAAATCCACTTTTTGCGTTCTACCTGATCTACTGGATTTATCCTCATACGCTTATCATTTATTTCTCTTTAGGCTTTTCTGTGGGATGGTAATGCCTCGTTGCAACTGATATTTTATTAGCTCTCCGCGCTTTGGTTAAAGAAATGATCTGATAGAACATAAACTTTGGTATATTAATCAATGATTTATAGATTTTCTTATCTGCATGAGAAACTTTCAATGAAACAGCAAAAAATACCACAAAGATGATCAGACCAATCAACCATGTTAATGCAGCAATATAAAGACCCGCCAAAAGATTAACAAATAGAAACAGGACTGATAAAACCAAAAATATGAACAATGGTGGTCTAAGTAAAATCAACCCAAATAAAAATTGATTACGACTGAAGTTCTTTATGCCAAGTCCCAGGATCGTAAAACCCAATGTAAAATACTTAAACCAAGTATTAATCCATCTGCTCCTTTGTTTAACCAACTGTTCAGGCCTAGAAGTTTTTTCATCAAAAACTATTGCTTTTTCATTAAAAGCAATTCGCTTTCCCTTTTTCAATAACCAGGCTTGTAAAACCTTGTCAAATCCAGCCCCTGTTACATTATTCTCAGAAAGGAAATCAGCATATAAATTAGCCTTAAAAGCCATTCCAGAACCTGCTAAGGTTGCAGATGAGCCACATTCAAAAAGCAACTTTCCATCATAAAAGTGGTAATAAATATCACGAGCTGCATCTAAACTCGCAATCGTACCTTCTAAATTTTTCGCATCTCTTAATCCTTGAACAACATCAAAACCATTGTTGAAAGACAGATTAAGTTGCTCCAAATAATCAGGCTCAACTAAATTATCACTATCAATAATTGTAACTATTTCATGTGCTCTTAAAAAATTGTTCATCGCATAATGATGCGACTTAGTATTACTGGCCAACACTACAGGTGGCCGCAATAAAACAACCTTATCATCATCAAAATGGAGCCCTTCAATATCACAGTTATCTGCAACTATATAAATGATATAATTGCTATAATCCAATTTAAGAATAGAGTTAACAACGCCAGGTAATGTTTCTGTAAATTGATAGGCCGTTACGATAAACGCGTAATCAAAATTACGTGCAGCCATAGTACCTTCAACTTTCTCTTTTCTAAGTATTGGCCACAAGATAAATAACATGGCAGGAAGAATAAGGTTGTATCCTATAATTACCTGAACAAGAATCCATATGATTAACAAGACATTCATTAATTTTCCCTACTAACTACCCTATTAAGTATCCATCCTTTAAATAAGGGATTATCCTTAAGGTAAGAAACATAATTTTTCTTATTATCTGTAAGACCCTGACCTGCTTTAAAAACACCAACCACCCCGTCACAGAACAACATCCATTCTTTCACGTTATTCATATCATCTTGAGATGTAGTGTCTATGAGAATCACATCAAACATTGTTTTAAGATGATCTATTTTGGCCTGTATATTTCGTTGAAGATCTAGTTCTAGCAAAGCCTTATCACCTCCTTTATTTCTAATGATATATACAGAACCTTCCTGAACTTCACTACTGTTGATGTTAACATTACCCTGAATAAAATCTTCAAGATAAATAGAATCTGTTGCAGCTTTTGAAAGTTCTTGATTTGAAAAATTACCATCTATGAGCAATACCTTATGGTTGGTCATTTTCCAGGCAAAAGCTAAACTAAGTGCCAATAAGGTTTTTCCTTCAGATGCATCCAAACTAGAAATCACAATTACCTTTTGATTGATTTCATTTTCGATTTCATATCTAATGGACCTTAGCTGTTTCTTGAATTCTGCATTTGATTTGAGCCCATCTTTATTCAGCCATATATCTTTAAGATTTAAAGGTCCGCTTGTCAGATTTCTTAAAGAACCTAATACAGGTATTTGAGTAATATTGGCAAGTTCCTTAGCACTAGTAATGCTGTTATCGAAATAATAGATTATAAAAAACACCAATAAGCAAAATACAGTAATGATCACTCCACTAACCAATACCAACAACATTTTCTTTGATGGCTGTGGTAATCCAGACATTGCCTGTTGCACTACATTGAGCTTTACATCAAAAGCATTTTCAAGATTACTCTGATTGTACTTACTTAATATATCTGAGTATTCTTTGTTAGCCATATCAATACCCATTCCTAGGCGTTGTACATCTGCCTCTCTCGGAACCAAGTGATCAAACTGGGCATTTAGAGCTTTTAATTCTCTTTCTAAAGAATTAATACTATACCTAGAAATATCCAATTGTGTCTCTAATGTTAACTTCTGTTCTACCAATGACTGTTTTGCACTCAGTGGATTGGTGATATAGGCATCCGAAGATTTTGCAATTTGACGTTCTAAAATACGACCAAGTGAATCAATGGACTTTTTATACTGTTCATCTAAATCGTTCTTATAGTACAAATCATATAATTGACTAATCTCATCTTTTGTAGACATAATGTCTTGATTGATGCCAGACAAAGCAGATTCGAGGTATTTCCTTTCAAATGGATTAAATTTTGCATCAATTTCATTTAATGCCCCAGTAAAAGATGAAGTCTGTTGTACCGCTTCTTGTCTTTTATTTTCATAATCCATAATTCGAGCATACAACTGTTTTGATTGCTCATCAAGATTAAGCACACGATTTTTAACTTTATAATCTCTTAGACTATTCATCCTCGCAACTAATGTGTCGCTTTTTTGCGCTAACAGATCTCTTAGAAAATCACTTGTTTTTACCCGATTTACTTTAACTGCTTTCGAATAGTATTTGATAAATTCTGAAGACAGTATATTGACAATAAACGCTGATAAATCTGGATCCTCTGACTCCATCATTACCACAATAAAATCACTATCTCCCAAACGATAAGCCTGAATTTTATCTTTCAAGCTTTCGCTATCATATCTCATCGAGACCATTAAATCATACAAATCCTTTTGCCCTTTATTGTATAAGTTAAGCGCTGTATTATTATTATATAAGTTTATATAAGAATTGCGTACGGCAAGTCTTTGCTGAGCGGTCAGTTTGCTCAACAAATTACTTGGTTTTCTAAAGGATGTGGAACTAAGGTCATGAATCATTAGCTGATAAGAAACTTGATCTAAAATCCGCTTCATCCTTATCATGGCCAATAAGTTACTGAACTCTTGAAGGATCTGCTGTGTCTGAGGTGTTTCCTGCGTTAAATTTGTCTGTCTGGTTTCATCAACAATTCCTGTAGCAATTTGTGCTTGAGATATATACGAATCTGGTAAATTTCTAACTAGAAAAAATGTAATAACAATTGTCGCAATCGGTACAATTATTAATATTAAACGATTCTTTTTTAGCAGATTTATAAACTTGGTAAGCTCTTCCATTATTTAATTTCCTCTAGCTTTCTAACTGTTAATTCTTCTAATGCTGCTTTAGTAATCAGGAAGTTTGCTTCTGTCTGAATCCTAACTAAGTTTGCTTGATTATAAGCGATTGATGCAGTATTATATTGTTCAAGTGTAATTTCCGATTTTTCATATTTAATTCTTGAACTCTTGAAATTACTCTCTGCATCCAAAAATGCATTAACGATAGATGAGAGTGCTGTTTTATTTTGGAGGTATTGGAAGTATCTCCTTTTCACCTCCGATTCTAATTGTAGATTATATTCTGCTAGATTAAATTCTGCGATTTTAACGAGTTCCTTGGCTTTTTTAACTTGACTAGGCCTCGAAAGCAAAGACCCCGCATTTATAGCAATACCAAATTGATAACCACTTAATATATCGGCTGTAGTAAGATTTACAGAATTGGTATTGGTTTGATTTGACCTTGTAACATACTGAAACGAAAAAGGCTCAAGCCATGATGATTTTACTGTTGAAAGATCATACTTAGCTGATGAAACTTGACTATTGAAATTTTTTAGCCGAGGATAATTTTCCTTGGCTGTTGCAATCAGCTTTTCTAAATATAATGCTGAAAAATCATTAAGAAGACTAGTTTCCTGTGCACTTGTCTTACTTGTTGATGATAAACCTATGAAGGTAATTATCGTCAAAATTAAAGACAAAGCATTCTTTTTATTTTGCATAGGAGGTGTAAAAGTTAAATTCAAATATAAAACTAAGCATCAAAATATACTAATATTGTACCATATATATAATAATGCATAGACTTCATCAAGTTGACGAATGCATTTCAACACTATCATAACTATAAATTCACTTAGTCTTATAAAATCAACACATTGGTTTTGCTTTAAAAGAAATTTCAGCAAATTTCTTTTAAAGCAAAACCTCATAAAATTTGACAAAGTGTAGAATTAATTGCGATTAATGGGGAAAAAATTACCCTATTTATTTTTAGTATTTTCAATTATACGAAGCAGGTAGAAATCGTAACCTTATAAAATCGGCTTTTAGGTACAAAATTAGACGTTTAAGTCAATAATTTATTAGCGTCTTTAGATTATGGGCATATTTTTGGATATTTAAAGAGAATTTAAGTTTAAATTAAACTGTATCATCCTATGATAAAAATTTTACGCCTGATCATTTTCTTCAGTGCAATTTTAGGGTTAACATCGAAAAGTTATGCCCAATTTCCCTACGTAGAAAGTTTTAGAAATTCTAGTGCTACAGGAATTACCTTCGGTGGTGCTCCTTCTGCTTTTTTAACTGCTGCAGGTAGTGGTTATGAGAATGGCGCACACGTAGGCACTCCTATTGATGCAAATGGCACTGGATTTTTAAGATTAACAAATGCAGCAAACAACCAAAAAGGTTATGCCATAAGTAATGCGACATTCCCATCCACAGATGGTTTAAGTGTAGAGTTTGAATATTATATATACGGCGGGAGTGGTGCTGATGGAATAAGTTTCTTTCTTTTTGATGCAACCGCATCGCCTTTTGTTATTGGGGCGTTTGGTGGTTCACTAGGATATGCCCAAACTACCAACCCTGTATTAACTCCTGGTGTGAGCAAAGGATATCTTGCAGTTGGACTTGATGAATATGGTAACTTCTCGAACCCTACAGAAGGTAGGCAGGGTGGTGCGCCAGTTCCTTCTTTCAGACCTGGTTCTGTAACATTAAGGGGAAAAGGAGATGGATCTGGACTTGTACCAGAAAACTATAAATTCCTTACTACTGCGCAAGAAAACACAGCTGTGTTCCCTTTTCGATTGGTTGGAAATGGAGCAATCAGAACTCCTGACCCTAATAATATTGGTTATAGAAAAGTATTGATGCTAATGGAGCCTAATGTTTTAGGTGGATACAACATTACCGTAAAAATAACAAGAGGAGGAACTCCAAGTGTTACTGCTACAGTTATTGATCATTACTACTATCCAGAAGCCGCACCTAAATTGTTAAGATATGGCTTTGCATCTTCAACTGGATTTTTAACAAACTTTCACGAGGTTAGAAATGTAACAATAGACATTTTAGACCCCATCACAAAAACACCTCCAATAGCTACCAATGATGTAGTCTCAGCTTGTCAGTATAACCAAGCAGTTATAGATGTTGCCAACAATGATATATCACGTACTACAGGTGGTGTAATTAATAAGGAATCAATAGATTTAGACCCTAATACAGCAGGAGTACAATCAACATTTACCGTAGCTGCAAGAGGCGTTTTTGCAGTTACCAGTGGTGGCTTTGTACAGTTTACTCAAAGCACTCCATTTGTTGGTACGGTATCTTGTAGCTATAACATTAAGGATACCTATGGTGATGTCTCCAACAATGCAACAATTACTGTCAATTATCTTGAAGCACCTACTATGCCTAATGCGGGATTGGATCAGCTTATAAATATTAATAGCACTCCCGCAACCGCAACACTTCAGGCAACAAGCCCTGGAACAAATACTGGGTTATGGACACAGGTATCAGGACCAAGCACTGCTACTTTTACCAATGCTGCTTCATTTAATACAACAGCAACAAATCTTAACAGTGGCGTATACGTATTTAGATGGGCAGTAAAAACCGCTGGGGGATGTGAACTATTCGACGATGTACAAATAGTAGTTAACCATAGACCTGTAGCCGTTAATGATGCCATTAGCACTAATCTTAATATCGACATCAATATTCCAGTTCTAGATAATGATACTGATGTTGATGGCAACAGTACAATACAAAGAAATAGCATCACAATTTATAGCTATCCACAAAACGGAACTCTTATAGTTGATAATGTTACTGGTATAGTTACCTACAAGCCTAATCCAGGCTATTCAGGTATGGATTCTTTTGTATATACTGTTAAAGATATTTATGGAGTGGAATCAAATACAGCTATTGTTACAATTGCTGTAAATGTTAAACCAGTTGGTATGCCAGATGTTAGTACAACACCTGCACAAACACCAGTAACTATCCGTGTACTTGATAATGACAATACATTACCTGGGTCAAAAGCGATTAAAGGCAGTGAACCTAGCAATGGAACGGTTATTTTAAATGCAGATGGGACATTTTTATATACACCAAACCCTCAATTTTCTGGAATAGATACTTTCACCTATAAAGTTGTAAATAAGGATGGTTTAGAATCAAATCCTATAACAGTTACAATAAATGTGAAACCAGTAGGCTCTAATGACAGTGTAACTACACCAACTAATACCCCAATTATCATTACTGTAAAAGATAATGATTTGAGTAAAATGGGTACTACAGTAGTTATTAAATCCAATCCTTTTAATGGTACGCTAACATTAAACTCTGCGGGAAATCCGGCTTATACCCCAGCTTCTGGCTTTTCTGGATCAGACACCTTCACCTATATCTTGCGTACTGCCGACGGTCTTGAATCAGATCCGATAACGGTAACTGTCAAAGTGAAACCGGTTGGATCACCAGACAATGTGAATACGCCATTTAATACGCCGATAACCATTGCGGTTAAGACAAATGACGTGAGCAAAAATGGAACAACGGTAGTACAAGGAACAGTTCCTACACATGGTACTGTTTCTATTGATGCAAGCGGAAATATGATCTACACGCCAAATCCTGGCTATTCGGGAATGGATTCTTACACTTATATCTTGAGAACGGCTGACGGTATAGATTCTGAACCTATCTTGGTAAACGTAACCATAAGGCCGCAAGTAGTTATTCCGGCACCAAATATTACCACAGGAGCAGTTTCCGGGGATCCTAAAATCATCGATGTGCCTATTCCAGCTGGTGGAACAGTGATTATTGTTACACCTCCGAAGCATGGAACAATAACTTATGATCCTGTTACAGGCAAACCTATTTATACTCCGAACCCTGGATATACAGGGCCTGATGACTTTGTTTACATCATTAAAGATGCTGATGGCAACCAATCAAATCCGGGAACAGTTACTGTAACCGTAACTCCTGCACCAATTCCTGCAAAAATTGGATTGGCAAAGGCAATAGAGACAAACAAAACCATTAAAAATATTGATGGCAGTTATGACTTGTTTTATAGATTTACCATTGTTAATGCTGGCGAAATAGGTATCACTAACCTTAGTTTAACAGATGACTTAGCTAGCGCTTTTCCAGGCACAAAAATTAAGGTTAAAAGATTGGTGTCTTTAGGTTCGTTGATTATCAATAGTGACTATAATGGCGTTTCTAATAAAGAGATTTTATCCAGCACAAGTTCCCTCACTCCAACATCTCAAGAATTAATTGAAATGACAATCAATGTAACTCTTGGAGAAAAAGGTGGCATATTTAAAAATACAGCATTCGTAACTGGTATTTCTGAAAAAACGGGCCTTCCTGTTGATGACCAATCAACAACAGGTTTATTTCCTGACCCTCAAATAGGAGGAGATTTTACACCTAACGAGCCAACCCCTGTGACCTTGACAAAGACTGACATCTTTATTCCAGGCGGATTTTCACCGAACAATGATGGAATCAACGATTTCTTTATCATAGAGAATGCTACAGGAAAACAGTTAACTCTAGAAGTATTCAATAGATGGGGAAATAGAATTTATCGTGCTGCATCTTATCAAAATAATTGGAACGGTAAAACTACTGAAGGTATTCACGTAGGAGAAGACGTCCCTGTAGGCACCTACTACTACATTTTAACTATCGATAATAAAGATAAACGAGTAGGAAACATTACCATTAACAGATAACCATGAAAAGGATAACAGGAATTTTAATATTATCATTGACCTTGTTGTTTTGCACTAAAGGCAAAGCTCAACAAGACCCAATGTATTCTCAATATATGTTCAACACGCTTGCCATTAATCCAGCTTATGCTGGGAGCAGAAATGTTGTATCAGCAACTGCACTGTTCAGAAACCAATGGACAGGTATTGATGGAGCACCAAAGACAGGTACATTTACAATTGATGCACCTATACTTAATAAAAAAATGGGAATTGGGGTTCAACTATTTACCGATAAACTAGGAATTACACAAACCAATGGTGCTACACTAAGCGCAGCATATAGAATAAGAATGGATAAAGGCTCTCTGAGCTTTGGTATCCAATCTGTTTTTAGTCAGTATAGAGCAAATTTTACCGATGTGGCTTTGGGTTCTGGCAGCACTTATGACCCTGCATTTGCCAGCAATGTAAATAAGCTATTATTTAATGTTGGAACCGGTGTTTATTACAATTCAGATAGGTTTTACATTGGCTTATCTGCACTTGATTTAATGCCTAATGATTTAACAGACTTTAGTGCTAATGATGCGAATATTGGCAACAAACAAGCACTACATTTATTTTTAGCAACCGGCTATGTATTTCCACTTTCTGAAGACTTTAAATTGAAACCTTCTGTACTTGTTAAAGGTGTTAAGGGCGCCCCTATCGAAGCAGATCTTAATGCTGCCTTATGGATCAAGGATGTGGTAAGTATTGGCGTACAATATCGTACTAGTGCTGACATCGGTGCTATGGTCGAATTTCAGGCAACCCCTCAAATTCGCCTTGGATATAGTTATGACCGCAGTACCACTGCATTAAAAAACTTCAATTCTGGTAGCCACGAAATAATGTTACGTTATGAATTTGGCTTTAGTAAAGGCAAAATACTCTCTCCTAGGTATTTCTAAAAGAAAAATCATGAAATTAAAATTATATACTTCTATACTCTTAACCTTATTTTTTGTTGCGTTAGCACAAAAAAACTATGCCCAGACTTCTTCTGAAGATCGCATACTCAAAAAAGCAGATGCAGAATACAATGCATTAAGATATGCTTATGCTATTCCAGAACTTCAGAAAGTATTAGAAAAAGACTCTACAAATGTAAAGGCACAAGAAATGATTGCTTATAGCTACAGGATGGTTAAACATTATGACCAAGCCTTATTCTGGTATGATAAACTTGTAAAGCAACAAAACCTACAGCCAAAATGGGCATTATATTTTGCAGAAGCATTGGCAAATAAGCAAAACTATGAACGATCTGAAGGCTGGTATAGAAAATACCTTAGTTTAGTACCAGCAGACAAACGTGCTACAGCATTTTCAACAGGAAAGCTCAACTCATTAAGCAAAAACGTAGGCAATTGGAAATTGCTTTTCACCAACCTTAACAGTCAAGCTGCTGATTATTCTCCAGTATATTACAAAGATGGCTTACTATTTAGCAGTAACAGAAAATCATCAAGTATATCTAAATCGGTGTATGGGTGGGATAAAAGTCCATTTACAAACCTTTTTACCGTAGCAAAGTTAAAAGACATCAAAACTGTAAATCCAGATAGCTTACTTGGCGTAGCACAAAACCAAAAAGGTAAAGATTATCGTTTCAATGATGATGATACCAGTCCAACTAGTAACGACAGTAAAACGCTTGGAGAATATAATCCATCAATTGAGAGGGATACTTTGGGCGTGATGCTTGCTGAACAGATAAAAATAACCCCACTTAGTGGAAGAGTAAACACCAAATATCATGAAGGTTCTGCTGCTGTATTTCCAAATGGAGCGATCATATTCACAAGGAATAACTATTATCAAGGTAGTGCCAAGACCAGTAAAGATGGGGTCAATAAGCTGAAAATGTTTATTTCAAGCCCAGATCATAGCAAGATTACTCCATTTATATGGAATAATAACGAATATTCTGTTGGTCATCCGGCACTAAACACTGATGGTAACATATTGATTTTTGCTTCCGATATGCCAGGTGGATTTGGAGGAACGGATCTGTATTATTGTGTACGTTCTGGCTCTGGAGATTGGACAAGACCAGTTAACCTAGGAAAACAAATTAATACTGAAGGCAATGAAATGTTCCCATCACTTGATAAAGATGGCATGCTTTATTTTGCCTCTACTGGTCATCCTGGACTTGGCGGATTGGATATGTTCGAAGTGCAGTTAAAAGAGATGAAACCAATCTCTATCATTAGAAATATGGGAGTTCCTATCAACTCATCAGCTGATGATTTTGGTTTGATCAAAAGCAAAGATGGCAAAAGCGGCTTTTTATCTTCTAACAGGAGAGGAAATGATGATATCTACCGATTTACTAGAGCTACGTATAAAATCGTCTTAGAAGGCGTAATAACTGACGCTAGAACAAAATTACCATTAGCTGGGAGTAGAGTTTTAATGAGACATCTTGATGGTGTAGATACTATTAGAGCAAATGCAAAGGGTGAATTTAGGAGAGAAATGCCAGTTGAAACTGAGTTCGAAACTACAGGGCAAAAATTGGGCTATGTAAGTCAAATAGGATTTGTTAGTTCTACAGGCATTACTCAAGATTCTGTAATCAGAATGGATATTAAATTAAACAAAACAGAGAATGCGCAACAGTATGTGCTTAACAATTGTGATTCGCTTAAAAGAGTTTTTTCTGTTCAAAACATCTATTATGATTTAGATCGATCTGAGATTAGATATGACGCAAGACCTGCATTGGATGAACTTGTTGCATTAATGAAGAAGTATCCTGAAATTATGGTCATCACTTCCAGTCACTGTGATAGCAGGGCCTCAGAAGAATACAATAGAAGTTTGTCTATCCGAAGAGCAGAATCATCTAAAAGTTATCTCGTTTCCAAAGGCATATCTCCATCAAGAATAAGGGTTGAGTATTATGGCAAAACCAGACTTGTAAACAGGTGTTTTGATGGGGTACCATGCTCAGAGGCAGATCAGCAACTTAACAGACGTACAGAGTTTGACGTTATATTAAATGGTGTAAATATTACCAGACAAAACTGTGCAGATAAGTAATAGTCGGCAGGTAAAAATAAAAAGGGCTGAGAACAAAATTGTTCCCAGCCCTTTTTATTTAATTATAGCTTACTAGCACTAGCCGATTTGATAGGAGAATGCATGAGTGTAATTATTCATATGCATATGCCGTCAAATCTCTCTTAAACGGCTTCTTTTTGGACTGCTGCTGGTAATGTTTTTAACAGAATCTTAAGATCTAACCAAAACGAGTGATTTTGGGCATAAAAGTTATCTAATTTTTTGCGTTCACGTTCAGACATGTCTGCTCTTCCTCTTCTACTTACCTGCCATAATCCGGTAAGTCCGGCTGGGCCTAAAAATCTCATTGTCCATTCATTAGAGGTTAGCATTTCGGCTTCATAAAGTGGTAATGGTCTATTACCTACTAGTGACATGTCGCCAATTAAAACATTTGCCAATTGAGGTAATTCATCGATACTATATTTCCTAATAAATTTACCAAATTTAGTTATGCGTGGATCGTTTTTCAGTTTAACGAATGTTGTAGTACCTGTTTCAGATTTATCATACTGATTAAGTTCTGTAGATAATTGCTGAAGTTCGGCACTCGCACCCTGCCTCATTGACCTAAATTTATAAAAATTAAATATTTTATATCCAGTACCTACCCTCTTGCTTTTAAAAACAATTGGTCCCTTTGATTCAAAGGCTATAATTATAGCTACAACAAGAAGCAGAGGAGAGATTAATAGTAAGGCAAATCCAGAGGTTACTATATCAAAAAGGCGTTTAGTAAAAGGTATTTTGTATGTATAATCTATATTCGAAAGATCTGATAATTGAGGTTTGATCAATTTAAATTTAACTAGGAAGAATATTCTCTCACATAAATCTTTTAATGGGATAGGCGCATTATAAAGGTCATTAACTTTTAGTTTCATGGCCATTTCTCGTACCTTTTTATCTGTTTTACTGGATAAGAGGATAATAACAAGTCCTTTTAATAATACATTCTTTTTTAGCTTATCTACATAGTTAAAGCATTCGTGTGCATGGTCTACTTCTAATAAGATTACATCGGGTAAACTAAAAAGAGATTGATCTTTCAAATAAGCATCAAGATCTTCAACATTAGTTTCTGAATGAACATTGAACGAAGCATTTAGCTGCGGCAATAACTCTTCAGCAAATGTAGGTGCTGAATATAACAGTGAAATCGATTTATGCGATTTTATTGCTGAATTAACTTCTTCCTGCTGATTCATATTTTACAAAAACGTTAGAGATTGCTTCCTTAAGTTGAGTTGGATTAAAAGGCTTGGGAATATAGTCATCAAGTTGGAATGGCATTTGGGCAACTCTCTCTTCAAGATTACTTGCCCCAGACAATATAATTACGGGCGTATCTCTGTAAAAACCACTAATTTTTAAGTTGTATATAAATGAACTTCCATCGAAATATGGCATTTCCAAGTCAGATAGGATGAGCTCAGGTGAATTGCCCTCTTCTAGCCATGTGAGTGCTTCCACTCCACTTGTCTTAATAACTAAGTCATATTGACTTGAAAGAACAAAATTCAATAATTTCAATATGCTGACTTCATCATCAACTATTAATATCTGTTTCTTAGTCATTTTTTGCTACGGAATGTGTTGTCTGAATTCAATAACGAACATACGAAATATTTTATAGAAGAGATTAAATGATGGCTAAGAAAATAGTAAAGTTTTTAATTTATTTATATAAAATTTAAGTTCAGCTTAGTGCAATGCTAATATCAAGACTCTATTAACTGATTGGATAACAATTTAAGGAATATTTAGTGTCTTTAAATTTTAAAAGTCGGCTAATAAGTAGTATGATTAAGCAGATTGGTTCATAGTTCATAGTTCATGGTTCATTGTCCGGGCTGTTATAGCGATGTGGCTAGTGGGCCGATAGTCAATGGTCGATAGCTGATGGCCTGGGGGGATACGGGATGTATAATTTGCAGGTGTTCACAGTGCCATTGGATGGATATGGCGGGGATGTACAGTTTTGGGGGCAGAAAATCATGGGCACAAAAAAAGCCCCGACACTTTCGTGGCGGGGCGTTTAGGATCTGGCACCGACCTACTCTCCCACATGTTACTGCAGTACCATCGGCTCTGGCGGGCTTAACTTCTCTGTTCGGAATGGGAAGAGGTGG